>MDTB01126840.1_pt1 | contig 18731 bp, 5 predicted proteins | sample 811161 | NCBI WGS metagenome assembly MDTB01 (sample SAMN05326650, study PRJNA326480) | marine metagenome | isolation source: seawater | place: Mediterranean Sea | collected 2009
AGTAAAGTTTGAAAACTCAAGTGCTTTCTCTAATTTTTCGTCCATAGTTATACTCCTAGTTTATAGTATAACTATTTAATCTTAGAGGTTGCTAGTGTTAGTGAAAGTTGGCGCTGTAATGTTTACACTATTTGAATTATTAGGACGATTCATTTGCGCTGTGCTTGTTGTTGTAGCAGTAACAGCTTCGTCAAAATTTGGATTAGGACCTTTATCTTCATTAAAAGTGACTCTAAATGTTAAAACATTACTACTTTTACGTGCTTCAATTAGATAATCGTTAGCACTATAAGCACTTGCTGTTTTGTTAAAAATTGTTGTATAGCTACTAGGTAAGTTTGAGTATCCGTAGTTTGTTCCTACTGATCCATTACTTGTAGTAGCTCTTCCAAATACTACTGTGCCTACACTTGACATTAAATTACGCCAGTCGTTATTAATAGGTGAATTTCCTGATCCAATTGTGCCGCTTAAATTAATTGTTCCACCGGCATTAAAAAACACACGCATATGGTCTGCGCCGCTGACTGTTGTAGTTGAGCCATTGCCGTTAGTTACTGAGTATCCACCAAATGTCACTGTAAAAATGTGGTTGATATCTGTGGACCAACTAGCACTTCTCGAGCTTGATATCCCTGCTTGTAATCCTAGCTGGTTTGCAGCGGCACTTAATCTATCGCTTTGTGCTGTAATACTTAGTGCTTCGTATTGCGCATATCCTTCTTTAGAAGTTGTATTGCTATCTTCGACAGTATCACCTACACTAGGTTGATTAATTTCACCCGGAATTGATCCTGTTTGATGCAATCTGAGCTTTTTCATATCATTAAACAAGTTTGTCATGTCTTGTGCTGTAATAGTTTCGCCTACAGCAATAGTAGAACTTTGTACAGCTTGTCCGTACCCTTCATCGCCTGAACCTAAACCCAAAACTGCTAAAATTCTAGCTCTAATATTATTGTACCTTGCCGCGGTAATTGTATCGCCAACTGCCATAATTTTACTTCCTCTTTAACTATGTATATTTATACTTTCAATACACACTCTACTAGTTTTTCGGCAGAGTCATTATTTGATTCTAATGCTATTCCTACTAAGTCGCCGGCGCCGTCAACTGCTCCTAGGCCGTCCTGGGCAACAAATATTGAACTACCTTTGGTAACTGATCCAATTACTCTTACTGGAACTCGTCCTTTTAATGCTAGTGCTTGGCCATCGGCTTCAGCATTCATTAAGTAAGCAGGCTTATCACTAACTACGCCAACTACTATGTCGGCAGGGTTAGCTAAATCCGTTTCGTGATCGTCATGTACGCACACAGCCATAATTGTTCCTACTGGAAAGTCTTCGCCTGTAGTATATTTTTCTGCTAAGTCAGCATACCTAGCACTTGTAGAAATACCATTAAATACGTTTGCCGCTAAGTTTCCGCTTGAATCTCTTACTGCTACTGTATTGTTTGTTGGGTTAACGTCACCTGTTCTATAATTAGCTCCAACTTGTAAGTTTGTAGCGTTTGTTGCCAAACCATTAAAAGAAGTAGCATATATATTTCTAAACTTAAAAGTACTATTACCAATATCGTAGGTTGTTGTTGAAGTAGGAATTAATCCAACTGCTGAAACATGAAATGGTTCTGTTGTTACGCCTCCGACAGATTTAACTTTAAATCTAATTTTTTTACCAACTGTATTTTCAATAATACCTTCGTCGCCGGTACCTGATGTGTCAATGTACACTGCTAAGTCGTTTGCCGCGCCGACTGTAAATCCTGCATCAGGAAATCTAACAATATCACCAAACGAACTTTCTTGTCCTGGGGTGCTTTGTACAAAATTTGCTGCCAAAATGCCACCTAGTCTGTCAGCATTTGTTGCTGTACCGTGAAATCTATGTGCGGTTGCTGTAACTCCGTTGGTTCCTGATGTTGTATTTCTTAAAGTTAGACCCTGTCTCACTACATCATAACCAGTTATTACATTAGCAGGATCAGTTTGGTCAATAGTAAATTCGCTAGAACTAATAATAAACACAACTGCGTCATCAACTGTACCTTTAATAATTGTTCTATTATTTTGTGATGTATCTCTTACTTGATCAGTAACCATTGCTGACACTGTTTCACCAATAGACTGTGGACCAATTAGGACAAATCCACCATCTGCGTTTTGTGCGTATAATTGATTATTTCCGGTATCCCACCAAAAATCACCAGTAGTTAATCCTACTGGCTGTGTGCCACTTACTTCGGCGCCACCTGTTGTTCTAAATTTTGTTCCGTCATAAAACTTTAGTTTTTTTACTGAGCTATCAAACCAAATCTGTCCTGATAACGGATTTGCTGGTGAATTGCCGCTGGAAAAACTTTCCATCAAATGTACAAAGTTTTCGTTTTGGATTTCACCGTAACCAGCATAATTCTTACCTACCAATTTAATAGTAGTGCTTTGGTCAATGGTGCCATCTTCAACTGTGGTCAACTGTTGCCCATTTGTTAAATTGATTACATATGCCATTTATAAACCCCTAATTGTGTTATATGTATTTATACCAAACTGCCTGGAGTCAAGTCTTGTACATATTCCCAAGCTCCGGCAGTAATCCTAAATAGTTTAAGTGTTCTTGTTACTGTTGATGTAATAGAACCTGTTGCGTCATTAAATACCGCACTTTGTATGACACTTATTGATCCGTCATCGTTGCCGCCGTTATCTAATTGTTGTACTAATGTTGTACTTTCGTTAAATGCTGTATCTAAAGAAGCACCTGTTAGGGTAGCTGTAGCACCAGTGGTTGTTGTACAGTGCACTCTTGCTTCTGTACCATTTTGTTTGATAGTGACTGGAGCAATATCGTTCAAAATAGTAGCAATATTTGTATGCTGTTGAGTAGATCCTCCTGTTCCTAGTCCTGTCACATCTAATGCTAACGCAATTACTTCTAAATTAATCTGGCTGTCAACATAGTTCTTTGTAGCAACATCTTGTGCGCTAACTGGATCTGTAACGTTTGTTATACGTTGTGTTGTAGTAAGTGTTACAGGACCTGCAACATCAAATGTTAATCCATTACCGCTTAAATCTGTTGCTGTTGACTGTAATCTAATACCACTAAAAGCAATATTACCAATATTTGCTGATGTCAAAGAACCAATACTTGTAATACCTGGGGCGCCTGTACCGTCTATAATATCTACGCCATTTGCTTTAATTTTTGTTCCTGGTAATAGATTAATACTTTGATTAGTTGTCCAAGATGTAGTTGCTGTTCGCCATAACCATTCTTTATTGCCATCTGAACTTTGTACTATTATACCAGCTTCGTCGACTTGGTTATCATTTAATACTGTGCTGTCACTTGATTTAGCAAGTGTAATACTTTTATCTTCAATATTTAATTCTGTAACATCAACACTAAAGGTTTCGCCGCCAACTACTAGATCGCCGCCTACACGCATATCGCCACCGACGTCTAATGTATAAGCAGGACTGTCATTGTAAATTCCTATTCTACTATCTTCTGCCTTAACACTGATAGCATTTTGAATACCACTTGATGTACGAACTTGTAATGTATAGTTTTGATTTGAAACTTCGTTAAGTGCTATAACTCCAGCACTGGTAACTTTGATGACATGGTTATCGCCTAATCCAACAGTAAGACCGTTGTTGTTTCTTACAGCAAGCGAACCACTTGTAGCATCATCTGAATCACTAGCAAGGAACTGTGCCGCTGTTCTTGACACATTGTTACTATCAACTAGTGCTGATGTTCTAGATGCTGTACCAGCAAAAATAAAGTCGTCATCAACAACATTAAATCCTTTTACAACATTGCCTGAAAAATTAGGAATTGTGTCTACGTTTTGTGGAGTAAAACCAACTTTGCTCCACAATCCTACAAGTGTACCACCTACCCAATACTTTACAATAGTTCTACTTGTACCTGTTTGATCAAGCACTGTTATTACTTCAGGACCTGATCTTCCTTGGAATGCGTTATAAATTGGTCCAGCTAATTCTAAGTCTGTTCCGTCAAAGAAGTAAAGCTGATTTGAGTCGTTGTTTATCCATAAATCTCCAGCAACCATTATAGGTTGCTGTGGTCCAACAATTGGTCCTCCACCTGTAGTCCAGTTAGTACCTGTATAAACCTTTAGGCGTGAAACACTAGTATCCCACCAAATTTGTCCAGCAAGTGGATTTGTTGGAGCTGATGTATTAGCAAAATTTTCAAGCATCTTAACAAAATTTTCATTAAATGCTTCTCCAAATCCTGTGTAACCTCTGCCAACAAGTGTTAAATCTGAAGATGTAGCATCTATTTGCCCGTCTGCTAGGTTAACAAGTAATGCTCCACTAGTCTTATTAATTTGATATGCCATATTAGCCCCCGACTCCTGTGTAAATAATATATTTGACTGTTAAGAACGGATTCATAACATTAAATGGTGTGCCAAGTTCTGTAATATCAAATGTTTCAAATTCCTCAAGCCCAGTATTTGTATTATATTGTATATTTCTTCTGTTTAGAACACCGCCCGACGAAGTACGTGCCTGGCCTGCTCCTGATCCTGTTGGAGCATCAAAAGGAATAGTGTCAGCATCCTGTTGTGCGCCACTATCATCAAGTATTACATAAAACTGTGCTCCTTTTGGCGATCTTAAATCATGCTCGTGTTCTGGTAAGTTTTTAACATCAATAGATCTGCTTTCAACACCCGAACCAAGGCCAACTGTATCAGCGTTAACGTCTGAAACTCTGTTAGCACTTGTACCTCCCATATTATCAGCACCTAGGGCAAATCTACCTCTAAAGTCAGGTAATCCAAAAAATCCAGAAGTAACTTGACTTTGATCTTTAAATTGGTATAAAATTGTATTGTATAATGTTAAATAATCTGAAATTTTAACTTCTGATCCGTCACAAAGTAGCCAACCACTCGGTGTTGCTTGTCCTCCGTAAGGAACAATAGTACCAACTGGAATAACAGGAACACTACTTACTAGAGCCTGTTGTGAGATTTTAAACACGCCAGTATCATCACCTGAAATTCTGTTAATAATAATTTCATCGTCTCTGTTGGGTGCTGTCACTATTTGCTTTCCAGCAATGAATGTGTTACTAATAGATGTGTTAAATGTCTTGGCTGTGCCACCAACTTGACCATCAAATGTAATTTGATTAGAGCTTACATCTCCAGTTAGTTCAAAAGTTGTTGCTGACGTAAGTTTGTTGGCATTTGTAGCGCCACCTGTGACTGTACCTGTAATATTACCAATTAAATTTCCTCTAAACTCAACCGCATGTACGGCTGACCATCGTTTTGTAGTAGATCCTAAAGAATGACTTTGTGTAGCAAGTGGTAAAATACTTGCCGTAGTGCTTTCTCCAGCTACATTTAATTCTGTGCCTACAAATAATTTTTTTGCTATTCCTACACCGCCACTAATTTTTACTGTACCAGTTCCAATACTAGAACTATCAGTAGTACCCTGGACAATTAAACTTTCGCTTGATTGGATTGATCCTTGAACATCAAGTGCTTCGGCAGGAGATAAAGTATTAATACCAACTTTTTCAGTTGAGTCGATTCTAATTACATTTTTCTGTACACCTAAATTATTAACTTTAAAATCGATTGGTGCTCCAGATGTTAAGTTAGTTAGTACACCCGATGTACCTTGTACATCAAAAGTTACAGTAGCAGTTTGTCCTACTTGTAGTCCGCTGTTGTTACTGATAATAATTTGTTCATTAGATGTACTTGTAACATCTGATCTTAAAAATTTACTTGCGTCAACTTTTGCTCCATTGACTACAAGATTTTCTGCTTTTTCACTAGTACCAAGATATTTCCCTATTCCATCGCCGCCGATATTTAAACTTGATAGGTTAAGTCCTGGCTGAATTATTGTAAATCCAGCAATGGTTGTCTTAGGCTGAAATGTTCTAGTAGAATAAATTGCTATAGGATTGCCACCAACTTCAAGCTGAAGAATAGTATACAGTACATCATCTTTTCCTGTAACTACAACTGGTTTTGCTCCAGTAAGCAAACCGTCACTGTATTCAGGTCCAACTAATGTCCAGCCGCTACCTGTAAAAATGTATAATTGGTTATTATCAGTGTCTGACCAAAGGTCGCCCTGTAGTGCGTTAGCAACATCAGGCGCTGTATTCCCTTTTTTGAGTCCACTAGCATTAACCCAACCAGTACCGTCATATAGTTTTAGTGTGTCAACTCCTGTTGAACTGTCATACCATAACTGACCTTGTATTGGATTTCTTGGAGCAGATGTACTAGCAAAATTTTCTAATTGTTTTAAAAAACTTTCAGCAATAACTGACCCGTAACTAGTAGTATTACGCCCAGGGATATCTAGACTTGTTTGTTGGTTAATTGTACCATCTTCAATTGAAATGGTGCCTTTGTTAGTATCCGAGTAGTTAATTGTATATGCCATTATTCACTTAGCCCCGATAAACTTTGTACACGCACAGTATAATCTATTTGAATAAGTCTATTCAAACTCTTTTGTACTGGGTGGAATATTACATGTGTTAACAGTCTACCTTGTCCTGATGGACTGTAACTTACTAATCCTAGTTCGTCAAATACATACAAACTATCAGCATTAGTAGCATTGTCAACAGCATCTTGTCCTGCTGGTTCACCATAATCAAGCAAACAACTTACTACAATATCTGTGTAGTTTGTGCCACTTACGTGTCTAGATTCAATTTTATTACGTGCTGGATCTGTGTTATTAACACTTCTATCGTCAACTACTTTAATAAAAGTTTGGTTATACAAACTAGCATTTGTACCTGTACTATTGGGTGTAAGGTATGTGATAATTCCAGTAGGATCAATACTTGTGCCACCATTTCCAAATGCCATTTGATACACAAATCCTTCGCCTGCGTTAGCTAAACTTTCTGCTAATGAAATACTCATATTCTCATAATGAATAGCATTTCTTTTATCAATCAGCACTTCTCCCGACTTAGGGTCAGTAATCTTTATATGTCCTTGGAGCATTACTCCATTTTGTTCTTTAATAGTGTCTATCATAATTTTTTTCCTACACTGTATTTATTTGGGTAGCTCCACCTTTTCTGCCTTAAAGAAACGTGCAACCAAAGTTTCTGCGTCATTTAGTGATTCTCCAGGTTGTGTCCATAGAATTCCTGTTCTACGTACAATTTGTATTTTGACACCGTCGCCGGGCTTATTTAACAAAGTAACAAATGGGGTGTTTCCGTCTACGGAAAATTCAGGTGGACTTGTAACATCTGCCTCTGGGCTATCTTGATCTCTTGTACTATCAAACACTTGGATAGCATTTTTACGTAACCTACGTCCGCCCACAAATACTTCAAACTCATTTACACTATTTGGTGTAAATCCTAATTCAAACACCTGTGTTGAGTTGTCACCTGTAATCTCGTCTATAATAGTTTTGTCTTTATAAGGAGCAGTCTGTGTAGTATCAGCATTATATACGTCACTACCTGCCAAGTGTAAAGTCTTTGCTCCTGTTCCTAGTGTAGAACGTTGAATTTGACGCAAAACATTACCTTGTTTAATTAAGTATTCTATGCGTTCTCCGTTTACAAATATAATACCTGGAATAGCACTGTTTTTATCCGGAGCACTTAGAGTACTGGCATCTTCTAGTACAATTTGTTTATCAGTAATTTCTAAATCAACTGCTAATTTCAATGGTGCTTTGTCGCCTAGACGCTTGTAAATATTTCTATTTAAAATATCTTTGAATTGGCTAAATCCAAACTTAGGTGTAACTGGACCTAGAGAACTAAATTGTATGATTTCTACAACACTATTATCATCAAAACTAGTCTTATATCTTAAATAGTTTCTATCATCTGACAGTATATAATCCACGCTAGGTGTTTGCAATACGCCGTCAATTATCAACCAAACATACTGCGCATCAATAGCTGTATATCTTAACTTAATTAATCCGCCTTGTAGACGTTTAAACTCTTTGAAGTCTTCACTAGCAACATTCAGTACAGTTCTTGAAACAACATCGTAGTTTATTCTTTCAAAATTCATACTGTCATGATTATTAAATGTGTATACTGTAAACTTTTCACCTTCTGCTGGAGCTGTTTTTAATTGTATATCTGCGCCGCTATCCACCCAAGTATCTTGGTTATTAATAGTTTGAACACTACCAAATGCGTATTCACCATCAGTACGCAAATATACTTCTAGTACATCTCCTGGCTTTCCAATTCCAGGCTCTAGTATAACACTACTGTTAGACGGACGAATGTTATATTGTACAGCAATAGTAAGTTCTACACCATTTAATAATACTAATATATCACTGCTATCAAATGACCCCACAGGTGATTGCCAAATTCTAAGATAATATTCTCTTTCACTTGTGACATCAAACTGTTGATTATATCCCGGATTTAATATCCTATTGCCTTGTTTAACAATTACATTGTGACTGTTTGGTTTAGCACTGTAAGGGGTTTTAGCTAACGTAAATACTTTTGTGCTTCCGTCGCCTGTAAATTCAGTAGTTTCAATCTTGCTAAAGCTGTCAGTTTTGCTATAGATACTGTAATTAATTACACTATTATCTGGTGGTGCTGTACCAAACAATATAGTTGCTTTCGGGTCAGCATCATCTGTGCTATCATCATCTGGACTTGTGACTAGCACACTTTCTACCTCAACACCATTGACCGTAGCAATATAATCTAAATCATTATTAAATCTTGCCTTGGTAACATATTGTATTGTAGATCCGTCTCCAATAATTTCACCTTGTTCAAGAATATTTTCGCCATTGCCGCTTATACTCACAACATTTACTTCTGTACCTAAACTAGGCACTGATGATAGTTTAATTTTTTTATTCTTATAATCAACGGTGAATTGTGTCTTTGATTGTATAATACTGTTAACCGTTACAATAAGTCCGTCCTCGTTTTGAGGTTGAATACCAAAGGCAAATGTATCTTGCGATCCGTCTGCTCTATAACTATTGCTTGACAATAAACTACCGCCTTCTTGTGGTCGATGGTACACTTTGATATCTACAGAGTCAAGAACTTGTCCTGGAACTTGTTCTTCAGGACCTTTGCTTGTTGTAGGTGTAACAAATCCATCACCGTCTATTATAATTTCCTCAGGACTAATACCTTTAGCTGTACTAAATGCTAGATTACCACCTGATAACAAAGTATCATATGAAGTAGGATCTGGTATAATTGCTCCGTCTGAAGATTTTTTACGTATGACTACTACATCTCCATTAACAAACCTTTGAACATCCATTAATATAGTAACAGTGTTAGTAGTGCCGTCACCTGTTAACGATTGTAATACTGCGTTGTCGTTAGTCTGAGAGTCTGTACCAAAATTTGGATCATCAATACGTACACCGTTCAAGTAGATGTTATACTCTACTCCATTTTCTAGTGGAGCACTAAGCTCAAATACTTCTGTACTTCCATCTAATTGAAATATTTCATCTTCAAATGTAGTATCAAATGTATCGTATGTTGTAGTAAACCATGCATCCGAATCCCATCCTGTACCAGATCCAAAATCAAAGCTAGATACTTCAACTCCGCCATAATCAATTCCGTCTAATAGCTGACCTAAATCATTACCGTATTGTCCGGTAGTAGGATCATAATACAGGTTAATTCTATCTTGTGCTTGTAACAAGTCAGGGGACTTATTGTATGTGACAGAAATTTCTTGTCCCACTGCTAATGCTGTTGTGAATTTAATTCTTCCAAAGTTTCTTGTAAATCCTTTTGACGAATCTATTACGTTTTCAAAAGTATATTCGCTTCGTAATAGTTCTAAGCCATCTAGTGCCACAGAAATATTAGTTGACTTTAACTGTAATGGCCATTTTAAATCTTGTTGTAACTGATCTACAGTACTAGTAAAAGTTTCAGTTTCAGATAATGTTTGGAACAAATATGCTCCTGTAACTCTATCAAACTTTACTCTTATTGAAGAAGATTTAGATTTACCGTTTCCAAAAATAGCACTTAGTCTAGCAGGAGTACCGCCTTCTTCTATTGATCCTATAATTTCTATTGTCGGGGAGGACAAGTATCCAGAACCTGTATTAGTAACTTTTACAGATGTTAATTTTCCATTACCTATAAATGCTTCTGCCTTTGCTCCTGTGCCGCCGCCACCTGTAATTTGAATTACAGGAGCTATATTATATCCTGACCCTGCGTCGGCAATAGCAATTTCTTTAATTTCATATCCTACATTGTCTGCCCAATGTTTAGCAGGATACTCTGTAATACGAGAATTATCTGAAACAATTTCGCCGTCTACAATTTGTACACTCTGTGGAACAATTTTTCCCTCGAGTTCGCTATAAACCGGTGGCAAATCAAAATCTGTAACAGTATTTGCTGAAGTTTCTAGCTTTTCATAAGAACTTAAATATTCTCTAACCTTAGTTTTATAAGGTTTCATTTCTTCTACATATTTTTCGTAGCTGGGTAGACTATCATTCTTAAATGTTATACGTTGATCTAATTCACCAACATTGTGTTTTGCTTTTACAAAACTTGTCTTGACTGCCCAATCTACATTTAATTGTTCGGCAAATACATATTTTAAACCTGCGAAGAATAATTCGTTCCAATGTAGCTGTAACTGATCTACAAAAATATCATTTTTAATGACATTGATAACTTTACGCATTTCTTTGACAGGTTCTGTATCGTAAAAAATCTTATCGTAACTAGCTCCGTCAAATGCTATATTTTCACTTGCTACATTATATAAACTATCTAAAAATTCAATAGTTCCATTTTCTCTACCAATGGTGCTATAATTTACACTATAATCAGTAGTATCTTCATTAGCAATTTTCTTTAGTAATAACCAACCGCCAGTTCCTACATTACTAATTTTAGTTACGTCTCCAATATTATCATCTAATCCATATAATTGATAACTAGATTCTATAACATTATTAATAAATGTAAACTGATTATATGTTGGAGCATACCAGTCTATATACTTCCAATAAAGGTTTACATCATAGCTTTGTGTAAGTGTTCTCTCATATTCAATGCCATTCCATTGGAACACACTCCATTTACCGTTGATATTTTCATCATTTTTAACAAGTACAGCAAACTTTCTAACATTGATATTTGCCATGCTACTGTAATTTTTTCCAGGATTAATAATATCTACACTATTAATTTTCCCGGCGGCGTCTAAATTAATCGAAAGTTCAGCTCCTGTTCCTTGCGAATCTGAAATAGTATAAGTTGGTGGATTGATATATCCTTCTCCAGGGTCAGTTATTAGAACATTAACAATACTGCCATTTTCTATTTCTAATGATAGTGTAGCAGGTTTTACTCTAGCAATACTAACAAATCTAATTTCAGCGTATGTATCAGATGTTGTATCAAATATCCCTGTAGCTACTGTAGGTAAAGGATCAAATTCTGTTAATCCTGTAAGATCAAAATCATCTACAATTAAATTCTTTTTTAGAACTCCGTTAACTCTTTCTATAAACTGTTTACGTGCTTCAGTTTTATTAACAAACCAACTCTGCCTTGGTTCGTTAAGTGCTCCGTATTTTTGATTGTTAGGAAGATTAATGTCAGGAACAGGACGTTCATTAATATCAAATCCTACCAAACTATCAAACCACTTTTGCTCAATTGTTGTATTAGGAATACTTGTTTCTAATCCTTCAGTTATAATTTGGTATTGATTATGTATATTTTGTTCTTGATTTGACACTGTCCACCAATTAAAACTTAATGCGATATCTTTGTCTTTAATCAAACTTTCGCAATTATATAAAGAATATCTATTATCGCCTAGCATGGCAACAAACTTATATCCTAGTGACGCTGGATCTGAAATATATCTGCTTACATCAAATCCTGAAACAACTCTATTTTCAATGGCAGGTATTGTGCGTTTGTTCTTTACCCAGTAATAATAGTAATTTGTAAATATACCAGTTACACTATTGTATTTTCTACGCTTAGAATAAACAGCATCTCCGTATTTAGAAGTACCACTTATTCCTGTTGACAAACCGCTTTCTGATTCTGCCTGGGCGTCCCATTCGCTAGGCAGTAATTCACTTTCTACCCATTCGTACACATCAACTGTAGTGCCTTCAAATAATTTGTTAAAATTATTTGTGCTTTCTGTAATATCACCTTGATGATGATTAATAAACCTAGCACTATCTATATCCCACCAAATTTTACCAACGTGTTCTGTACTTGTATAGTCTAAGGATTCTGCCTTTATATTAGTATCTGTACTAACGTTATATCTACAAGGATCGTAGCTTGTCTTAAAACTAATTTCTTGTTCTGCCGGTCCGGCTATTTTACCTTGTATTGGATCAATATAATCAATATAGGAAACTAAACTATTATCTGTAACATTATAAAGGAATACGCCCTTAAATTTTTCGGTATTTGCTGGTAGTACCGGGGATCTAACAACATCCCATGCTGTTGAAGCACTTGGTTTTCTAAATTCCGCAACAAGACCTCTATCTTGTATACCATTTGTAATTGTAGTTTGTTTAGGTAATCCTACATATACATGATTATTTTTTACCTTTAGTATACTTCCAAAATCTTCAGTATCAACGTTATAACTGAAATCCTGTCCGTATAACAGGCTGTCATTAATAGACTCGTATATACTTACTAGACCGCTGTTATTATCTGTAGTTAAAAATGTTGTATTTCCTCTATCAAACGAAGTGACTTTATCAAATGTTGTTAAACTTTGTATGTCGCCACCTTTGGCAGAAATAGCAAGTGTTTGACCATCGAAATCTAATCTACTACCAAATCTAGTGTTTGGTGTTTTATCTTGTGGTCTAATAGTTTGCTTATACACAAACGAGTCACCGTTTTGTACATACACATATACAGCACCGTTAGATCTGCTAATATCACTGTTAAAAGATGCTCCTATAGCTATTTTTTTACCGTCGTCACTAATAGATATATCTTCACCGAAATGCTCTGTAAGATCTGAAGGTTCAATTAATTGACTGTAAACATATTGATCGTCAACTTTTCTATATACAACAATCTTTGTGTTAGGTACTGCGCTATCATCAGTGTTTAAATATCTTGCCGTGGTAATTAGTACAGAGCCATCTTTACTTACATCAAAAGATTCTCCTACTTCTTCTAAAAATCTCTGTTCAACTGTGCTTTCTGTAATACTAAAGTTAGTGTCATTAGGAATGTATCCTAATAGATCAACACCAATTGTTACCTGTTCCCATAATAACGGATTAAATATTCCTGGAACAATATTACTTTTAGATTTATATACAGCCTCTCCAAACTTTACATACTCACCGGTAGTATAACTTCCAGTATTTCTATGAAGTCCTCTATACAAGGGTTCACTTCCAATAGACCAATTTTCGTTAGCGTTTTTATCGATATAATATATTTTACCGTTGTTTACTTCTGTACCATCTCCCTTGGCGTGTACAAACAATCTATAATTCGATCCTGATTGTGTAAATTTAAGTTGATTTCCCAGTCTACGATTATTTTCACTATTAGGGAAGGTATAATAGTTAATAAGCTGATAGATTAATCCTTTTTTCTCGTACACAGCAAACGCACCTTCATTATCAAAACCGCTTTCTGTGCCTTCTGCTGATAACGGAACATTATAGACTCTAAGCCAATCAAGATTTATTGCGCTTGGAGGTAATGCTGTTTCAAAGACGCCACTTACTGTAGTAGATTGGTATAAGAAATACTCTAGTGCTTGTAGTGTGTTAGTGGTCGGTATTGGAATATTTACGCCTTTGTCTACAACTATAAGCGGTCCACTAATACTGTTTTGATGATGTACAGCATTGATAGGTCCAATAGTTCTCAACGTACTGTCGTTTTGTATAAAAGTAGCGTTTGACGGTGTACCATAATCACTACCAACTGACATTGTGCCTGTTTTATTTTTGAAGAATATTCTTACAAGCCCAAAATCTCTTTTGACATATGTGATTTCTGCAGATTCTCCGCTTGCGCTATCGGTAATAGTGTTTCCTACCTGCGGAATAAATGGATCGCCTTGTAGATCAAAATTTGTTAATCTCACATCCATAAATCCGTCCCAAACATCATAAACAGTATGATTAGTATTGTTAATATAATTAAAGTCTAGTCCAATCGGTGTTGGTGTTTGGAGTTGTCCATTAATATAGATATCGTTAAGCCAAACTTTAACCCTGTCACCATTCTGTACAAGTGCTCCGGCTACAGCTTCTGATCTAATAAACCACTTACTATCAATCCGGTCAATAAGTGTTGACCCTTCTTGGTGTGATAATACACCAATTAATGATGGTTGTGTAGGTTGTGTTATGTCTTGTTGTATTTGAACATCTAAAATATTTGTAAATGTAGGTGTTGGTGTTGTTAAATCTCCTTCTACCTTAATAGTATTAACAACCAATTGGTAATCTATTTCTGCTAATTCAGTTGAGTTGAAAGTACTGCCTACATCAACTTTCCACCATCCATTGTAATATTCTTCATCAGTTTGTAATATAGTTACATAGTCGCCAACTGTAACATTGTTCTGTGTAAGAGTTCCTTCTCCAGCAAATGTACCATTGATGTCATCAATATACACTGCCATTTGATTGTCATCGTTTACTTTCCTATAAACAACTGTGGCTTTTCCACTATCTGTTTGAACTATGCTTCCAACGTCAGGAACACTTAAAGAACTTTCAATTTGTAAAACTTTTTGTACTTTTTTGGCAATTACATGTTCACCATTTAAAAATGCTTCTGTCATAACAGGATCGCTGTTAAAGGGATCCCTTCCTGCTAAGTTTCCAGTAGTATATCTATTCCATTTTAAGAATAATCTATCGCCTGCTTTAGTTCCTTCAAATTGTTCACGTTCTGCTCTTACCAAAATATGGTCAGTTGATTCATCTGCTCCTAAACCATAGTCTCCTCTGGCAATATATATTACTTCCGGATAACTGCTTGTTTGGGCATCATATACACTACTTAAACTCTGTTGGTTGCTAGATGTGGACGGAAATACTTGAATGCTATCGCCTTCAATTGTTCTTTTAGCTTTCCATAATTGTTCATCATACAGTACAACATCATTAGCAACATAATTTTCTAAACTATTATATTCACCTTTTAACTTACTTTTTAAATTACTTGCGTTCGGAGAACCAATAGCAAGATAAATTCCGTCGTCGGACATTGCTACACTTGTACCAAACCCACCATTCTGGTCATATAAAAATGCTTGCTCGTCGATCTGTTGTAAATATCCAAAATCTGTGTTGTCACTTGGACGAGAAAATACATAGACTGAGCCGTTAAGATCTTTAGGAGCACTAATAGCAATAAGGTTATTATTATCACTTACAGCAAAGTCTTGTCCAAAATCTTTTTGTGTGCTATCCAGCAATCCGGCAAGCGTATTTTTAATATCAGATTTTAACTCAAATACTTGTTTATTCTTTAAGACTGACCATTTTCCAGTATCGTCATCATCTACCCAGATAGTATCTGTATACATATTAGATTCATTATCTAGATTAAACTGTTTATTTCCTGCTATGACATCATTAGCCTGTGGTATATTTTTTAATCTATAATTATTAAATTTAGTTACATAGCCAGTGGTTTCTTCAATAGCAGTAATACTTTCTGTAGTTTTTAAACTTAATACATTTAGGTTGATATTTGAAATTTCATAAAATCCATCTATATCATCACTTACATCATTTATTCCTACTATATCGCCTATAGAATATTCGCCTGTTGTATCTAATGTAATATCAAATTTTGACGTATCACTGTCACTAATGCTAGTAATTTTGTTAGGAGTTTCTACATGCTTATACACACTCCAAGTAGTTTGTTCTTTAGATAGTGCTGTCCATATATAACTATTAGCTGGTATTTCTGATAATAACTTACTAGTTATATCAGTATAGTTTACTAACTGTAGACTTACATCATTAGGATTTACATAGCCTGCTGTTTTAGTATAACTGTTTGCTTCATTGAAATACTTTGTAGGCAGTGGTCGATGATTATAATTTACAGACTTAGTTAAAACATCATTCCTAGTTAGTCTATATATTAGTGTAGTATCTTGTGGATCAATTGAATCTACAAGTTCAATCTTTTGAGGTTCTTGTCTATATTTTTCTTCATCTAAAATAATTTCGAACTGATCGTCGCCTGTTGTAGCACCATATCGTCCTACACGGATTGCCCATTCTTCGTAAAATTCTAAGCTATCTTTACTAGCACTACCTAGTTTATCAAATAATTTAGTTAATACATTTTTTGTTCCTTTATCTTGGATTGCTCCTTGAAAGAATTTAAACTGTGAAACATCATCATTTATGATATTTTCTAAGTATGCTCTATTCTGATAACCAATTAGATGTTGTGCTAACCTTTGTTGATCGCTATCAAAATTATCACTATCTAAATCATAAAAATCTAAAAACTGTTTTGCTTTGTAATCCCAATTAGGTAATAAACCTTGTTCTGGCTTTTCATTTAATCTTACAAAGTTGGCATCTTCAAAATATTGTGTACCGCTTACAGCATTTTTTGTTACATAGTAAAACTGTTTGTGTTTTACTAATGTACCGATAGGATAATCTTGGTAAGACTGCCACTCATAAATTTTAGCATCATCAAATATAAATCCTGGAACATTAAAAGATCCGTTCCATTCGTCACTTCTGTAACCATTTACTTTAATACGTTCTTGTCTGTAACCCTGCGGTCTGTTATAGATCACATCACCGAATACTGTTTTATTATCTAAAATTACTACATGTTCGTGTTGTACTGTAGGAATTTTTAAACTATAAATTCCTTGTTGTGTATTTTTTACGTATAGTCCAAAAGAGTTTGTGTTATCACGCTCTGTTGTAGCAAAATCAGCTAACAAACGCTTTCCGTCGGAAGATAATAAACTGTAATCGTAGAAGTTATCATATATGTCATCTACTACTTTATATTGTTCAACAAATTCAATCTGTTGTGCGCTCGGACTTAGTGTTAGTATTGTACCTGAATCCCAATTTTGTGTAGTCCAATATAGATATTCTTTTGCCGACAGATCCCAATTTTCTATTTCTTCTAGATCCTGATTAAATCTTTCAAAAATAAATCCTTGTGTTTGTAGATAGCGTCCATAGCCTCTAATAAAATCAACAACTTCTTGTTTTTCCCTGTACAATGTTCCATAAGGCACATCAACTATTTGTGTCTGATCCCAAAATTTACCAAATGTTGCCGCGGCACCGCCTTCTTGTGGTAACTCAGCTAATTTTTGAAAGTTATCAGTATTAAATGACTCACTACTAGTATGTCCTATTTTAACTCTAAAATAAGTTCCACTATTTTCAACAATTTGTCCAACTTCGTAGAATTTACCACTAGCAAATGTAAGGAACGGTTCACTAGTGCCTCCGATATTAATTAGCGGATCGTTGTTCTTTTTAATAGGAGCAAATGTTTTAAATGTAGGACGCTCCTTGTCATATCCTTTAACAATATAACCAGCCGGAACAACTTCAATAATTATTCCACTATAAGAATATACATCGATTGGAACACTTTTAACTAAATGGATTTTATAATTTTCGTCAGGTACAAAAACATTACCTTCATTTGTTGGTGTTCTACTATCTAAAATTAATCTAAATTTATCCTTTTGTGTGAATCCGCCAATTTTCGCAGATATTTTATTCTGTAGATTTTTAAGATTAGTTTTGTATGTACCAAATTGTATAGTTTCATTTTGTGCTAGATATCCCTGTATGTAATTTACAATACCTGCTGTATAAACTCTAGTGTCATCTATAGCACTATTAGGAAATACTAGCTTATTTAACTCTATACACTTACTTGTATCAGTATACACAAGTTGTCCTGCTGTGTTTCTAGCAATACGGCTTCTATCAAATGCTAATCCAAAGAATTGCGCTGGCTGATGTAACGCCCAGGTTTTCATTAAACTAAACGGATAGTGCGAACTATTACGCCAGGCCGCTTCAATTGGTCCTTCATCGCCGAATACAAATGGCTCATTATATGTAGAATCAATTCCGTAACGTGCTATTCCGCAATTTGCTGGATCTAATAATTCGCCCTGATCATTAACTGGAATATAATTTATAATATCTAAATTGATAAACTTATTCCTATATGTTATCTTTTGCCCTGGTTCACGAACAATACCCTTTGCCATATCTTCCCATAAAATTAAGTTATTACTTGTGTATGGAGCTTCTCCGTATACTGTATCAAACCAAGTAGGTTTAATTTTAAAACCTAATATTTCCCAAGGGTGACTGTGTGGTCTATCTGTGTTGTAAAAATCTTTGTAAATTGCTCTCCAAAACCCTGGAAGAGGTTTATCATTGATATCAGCAAACTTAGAATAATTAAATGTAAATCCGTTTGTACGATCAAATACATTGTTAGTGCTATAGTCTGGATTTCCCACAGTTTCTAACCAGGCATTAAAATCGCTAATTAGTGTGCTAGTCGTTTTATATCTTCCAAAACCTGTTTCTCTGTTAGTTGTTTCAATAAAATCAGCAATATCTAAAACATTTTCATCATATGGTTGCTTTAAATTATTATAGATTCTTCTTTCA
>MDTB01089385.1_pt1 | contig 18727 bp, 18 predicted proteins | sample 811161 | NCBI WGS metagenome assembly MDTB01 (sample SAMN05326650, study PRJNA326480) | marine metagenome | isolation source: seawater | place: Mediterranean Sea | collected 2009
ACTTCCAATATCACATTCAATAAACTTGAATTTATCAGATTTAATGTTGATTGTTTCATGGTTGAGGTATTTTGATAGGGAGAGATTATCAATGCTCACTATGTCATAGTCGCTCTTTAGCATCATTTTTATAAAGTTGAATGCAATAAATCCGTTTCCGCCTGTTATTAAAGTTTTCATGGTTAGTTATTTTTTTGATAGTTATACATTGACTTTAGTATATTAGCATTTTTAAATACAAAAATTAGAAAAATAAAAAACGTCGTAGCCTGATGATGAGCAAACTGACTTTGCGTAAGCTGTGACATAGTCAGCAGAACTAACAATAAAGATGTAATTTGATTACCGTTAGATATTTTAAAAATCTGTATGTAAATCAGAACAAGTAATAAAAGTGCAGGAATACCAAATTTTACTGATATATCTAGAAAATCATTATGTAAGTGATCTCTCTCCTTACTATTGATTTTTATTTTTGAGATATATTCTTTCATATTACTCTCTACTTTATCTGGACCAATTCCATATAAATAATTTTCTTTTAGGATTTCAATGCCAAAATGAATATAGGTAACTCTCTCTCTCAATGAAAAGTGCTGATTTTCACTAGCATTTGTAATATCTATATCTGAGATATTTTTCATTCTTTCAATAAGTGGGTTTGAAAAGGTTATAAATATAATTAGTGTGAGAAATATGGTCATTAGAAGTTTGATATTTCTCGACCATATCAGCAACATAAATAGCGATACTAGTAGACCAATGGCTGGTCCTCTAGCACCAGAACTAGCATAAGTTATCAAAAATACAATTAAAGATAGTGCCAATAAAAATTTTAGCAGCTTGCTATTTGATGTATTTATTAGAGTGAAAATAGTTAACACCAACATAACAACAATCATATTAGCGAATGTTAAATAGAAACTTGAGGTACCAGAAAATCTAATTGAATCTAGATATAAATAATCATAAATTAGCAGCCACAAAGTGAATACTGCAGTCACAGGTATAATTTTTTTAAAATCATTTAGATTCAAATCAATTGATAAGATAGGTATTAGAAATAGTAAGCGCGAGTAGTTATCAAGTTCATTAATTGGCACGTCATTGAGATAGGAGCTGAAAAGAATCCATGAAATAAAAAATACAATTGCATATATTAACTGTTTGTATCTAGATAGAGATACTAATAACCCTCTGTAATCTACAAGGCAAGAAAGCAGTGTCAATATTAATAACAAATTACTCAGTTCTCGATTAATAAAATTGAAAATTATAAAGAGTGCAGCTAAAGCCTGCTTAATAGAGTTTAAGTTTTCAATAAGTATTTTAATGACCGCCACCTTTTAAAACTAAGATAATACCTTTAACTATAATTTTTATATCCAACAAAAGAAGGGAAAGCGATGAGCCGTTTATATAGACTTCTGCATACTGATATTCATAAATAGGGTCACCAAAGTCGGATTTTCCTTTATGTATGTGTCCTAAGCCCAGGAGACCACCTCTTATAATTTTTCTTGTAACATTACCCTGAGACAAATCTCTATCATAATGTAACTTTGATAATGGCCTTGGTCCGACAAATGACATATCACCAATTAAAATGCTATAAAGTTGAGGAAGCTCATCAAGATAAAATTTCTTTACAATGGATCCGGTGTAAGTTCTACAAGCTGGATCCCATTCTTTAGCATGAGCTAACCATGAGCCCTTTGCAGACAATTCTTCATCCACACACCTCACTTTAATTACCCGCATCTTATATTTATGAAATGTTTCACCGTGTGATACAGCATCATAGGAGTAAATCATAGGGCCCTTATTATCAGGGATGATAAATCCCTCAAGGATATATAATAATTTTATCAGCAGGAGTAACGGTGCAGCTAGAAATAGCAATAGCGATGAGAACAACTTATCAAATAATACTTTTATTAGCCTGTGCTTAACTTTCATCGTCATACCAAAAATTTGCTTGTACCTGTTTTTTATCTCATCAGTAGGTGGCTTATAAGGAAAAGCTTGCGATGGTTCTTCAATCATGATTTTTGTAGTCCCTCCAGTAAGACAGTATATCTCCTGTAGTTTTTATAATATTTCGCTTTGGTTTCCACTGTGTAGTACTCAAGATTCTATCATGTGACCCTTTTTTATAATCTCTCTCATCTTTTCTAACGAGGCTATCTTTTCTATCAAATTTGATACTACTACCAATTATATTATTTATAATCATTAAATATTTATCTAAATTCATGTAATTATTTGAACATATGTTGAATGTCTCTCCGTTACATTTCGATTGCAATATGCTCATATATGCATCACAAACATCTCTAACATCTGTCAGGTCCCTCTCGCGCTCAGTATTTCCAGCCTCTATTATATCTTGCTCGGCATATACGGCTTTCTTTGCAATTGCAGAGAAACCAAATCTTGAAGATTGATGAGGTCCGATGTGTGTAAAAGGCCTAGCAATATTCAACTTATATTTATGCGAAATATTTGAATTGCAATAATCTTCGGAATCTAGTTTACCGGAGTTGTAAGCATTGTAACGTGTAATACGATCCGATTCAGTTAATGAGTGATTTCTATTATAGTAGTCATGATCATAGACTTCAGAGGAACTTATATAAAGATATGATTTAATTTTGTTACATTTTTTCAAAGCATTGATAATATTTTTATTCCCTTCAAAAGATATATCATAACAAATCTCTCTATTCTCCTCACACTGTTTAAGTGTACTTATCGAAGCTAAATTAATAACATACTCGGGTTGATGTACTCGGATTATCTCATCAACCACCATGAAGTCCCTAACATCATGAGCTGACCCGAATGATAGAATTTGATAATGTTCTTTATACAGCTTAGTAAAATTATCTCCAACAAACCCAGTGCCACCAAATAATAAAATTTTATACATTTTTGTTTGCGTTGTAATTTATTACGAACTCTTTGAGAGAATTACAGAACGCTTCCTCAGAATACTTTTGTGCATGCTTGGATAAGAAATCATGGTCAGGCTGTACATCGTTGAGTTTTGTTATAGCTTCATTGACCCTGAGTGGATCATTGTTATCATAAAATATTGAAGTAAATTGATTGTTTCTGTCATAAGGAATCATTGTCTCCCTTACGCCAGGAGAATCAATACAAATTGATACCTTTCCAAACGCACATGCTTCTATTGGAACTAATCCATATTCGAGATATGTTGGGAATACAATTGCTTTAGAAGATAAATACAATGAATAAAGTTTTTTATCAGTGACACATCCTAGAAATAGAATATTTGAATTTGCGATAGATTGAAGATAGTCCCTCTCCGCACCATCTCCGACAACTATTAGCTGCTCTTTATTCAAATTAAATGCCTTAATTACGGTATCTATACCTTTCCACTTCTCTAGTCGGGATACTACGAGGTATGTATTTTTTGCAATGGTAGTATTGGTAGATTTAAATTCTTGAATTCTCTTCAAATCGATTGGGGAATTGATAACAACTGAATCTCTTTTGTAAATTTCTTTAACACGTTTTTTTGTATATTTTGATATAGAGATAAATTGATCTACTTTCCTTGAAGCATCTAAATCTCTTTTTTTGAAATATGACAATAAGAAACTAAATATTATTTTTTTAAAAGATAGTTTTTTAAAAAATTTATTAGTTTCCCATATAGCTCTAGTTGGATAGTAACAATAGCAAATATGAATTGCTGATTTCTTATTAATATACTTTGCAACAGAAGCAGATGACGAGATGATTAAATCATAATCCTTAAAATCTATATGGCTCATTGCGTAGGTAGCAATCGGGAAAAACAATCTAAAGGCATTCATACTACTAATGAACCTATTCATTATCGAAGTCTTTATTTCTTTTTTACTGAAATATGGAAGTGTAAGTTTCTCTCTGTATGCGAGTGTATATATGTCAGCATCGGGAAATGTTTCACAAATATGCTGGAATACCCTCTCTGATCCTCCTACCCCACAAAGATAGTCGTGGACTAATGCAATTTTGATTGCCTTTTTTTGTGTCATTCTAACTTATTTTATGTGATTTCGAAGAATGGAAGAGGAAATACCAATCTTTTGTCTTTAAACTTATCCAAAGACATAAAATGTTTTTTGAAATGCCACGGTATGACAACAAGATAGTCAGGATTCATTTCGATAACTTCATCCTCTGAAATAATAGGAATGTGACTTTTCGGAGTGAATGATCCATGCTTGTCGGGATTGACATCCCCTATGTATGATATTAATTCAGAATCTATCTCATAATGTTGTAGCATAACATTACCTTTCGTAGAAGCTCCTAATCCTACAACTAACTTGTTTTCTTTTTTAGCATTATTCAAAAACACCAAAAATTTATCTTTTTCAGAGGAGATTTTCTCTTTAAAATCCTGGTATACACAACTATCTGATTTATATCTTTTCTCATCAAGCAAAATATTTTGTATTTTTGTTTTGTTTGGCTCAAGTAAAACGTCACCTTTAGCAAGAATAACTAAAAAACTGCCTCCATTAGTATCATTGAAATCGACATCAATAATTTCTAAATCTGTATTATCGGCTATCCATTGGATCTGTGTCAGACAATAATATTCCAAATGTTCATGACATATTGTGTCAAAAGAATTCGTTTGAATCATAGATGGTAAATAACTCTGCTCCATTACCCATATTCCATCACTAGTAAGTACTGATGAAACATCCTTCGAAAATTGGAGTGGATCCTCCAAATCATAAAACATTGAGAATGATGTGATTAGTTTTGCTTTGTCACCACCTGTTGCTTTTAGTGCAATCTCGGAATTAAAAAAATCTGGAACTAGTTTGATATTATCAGAATAGTACTTCGAGAACTTTTTAGCAGTTGGATCGATACCAATTGCTCTGTATACGTCTGGAAACATCTTAAGGGTAGAACCATCATTACTTCCAACGTCGATTATAATATCCTTATCATTTAAGATATTCAGATCTAATATCATTTGGACATTTTCTCTTAGGTGCGCAATCATACTTTTATTAAGTCCTGATCGATATCCATAATTATCACCGTACATTTCATCTTGATTGTATGTTTGTTTGAGTTGAACGAGTCCACATGATTGACATTTCACAAGATCAACAGGGCCAGATGATATTGTATCTTTTTTTGATTGTGGGAATACGCCTGTTAAAGTCTGTTCTCCAAGACTGTAGACATTTTCTAATTTATCACTTTTGCACAACCTACAACATTGAATATTTGTGTAGACTTTCATTTATCTACTCTCATAAATATTACTCTCTGCGCAGTCATTGGTTAAGTATACATTGTATATTGCTAAATTTCTTTTAAGTAAGTAGTCCTTTAGCACCTTTTTTTTATCAAAGTCAGAAAACATAAACATAAATCCTCCTCCGCCGGCACCAGATAACTTCCCTGATTTAACTCCGAGAGCTCTTAATTTTGTATACAGAACATCGATCTCACTGTTAGAGATTTCGCTAGAAAATTTCTTTTTTACTGTCCATAACCTATTTATTAAATCATGAAATTTATCAAAGTCAGAGGTCAGTATTGTCTCTTTGACTTTATAAACAGCTTCGACAGTTTCCTTCATAAATTCCATGTACCTCTTCTTTGATTTAAGCAATGATTCTCTCTGCGAATCAATAATTTTAGATGAATCTCTAGATTTACCAAGAAATATTACTAGTAAAGAGGATTCAAACTCATTTCTAAATGAGTTAGGCATAGAAATTTTTATTCTCTTAAAACTATTACCATGAAATTCAAAAAGGTTGGTTCCTCCATATGAGGCTGCATAGAAGTCTTGAACTCCCCCTGATATACCACATATTTCCCTCTCGATTTTGTAAGCCAATTTAGCAAGGCGAGCTTTTCCAAAGCTAATTTTAAAAAATTTGGCAAGACCTTTACAGATACACACCGTTAGCGATGATGATGTTCCTAGGCCTGAACCTTCTGGAACATCAGAATACGACTTTAAAGTTACATAGTAGTCTTTATTATTATTATATTTTGTTTTGAAGTATTCATAACATGCTCTATGTATTATGAGATTAGAATTAGACGAGGACTTTTTGTAGTGTTCTTCTAGTCCTTTATCTAATGATATAAAGACTGTATTTTTTTTATTAAATGTGATCTCACAGTAGCAGTACAAATTTATTGTTGAGTTAATAACAGCAGATTTGTTTTTAGAAAAATACTCTTTGATATCAGTGCCGCCACCTGCAAAACTGATCCTAAGTGGTGATTTCGACAGTATTTTTTTCATCAAACAAACATCATAGCATACATAGCTCAAATCTTAAATCTATAAAACTGAGGACTATCTTTATATTTTTCTATTTGACAAAAATACTAAAAATTTGAAAATGAATCTTGGAAAAATAAATATGGGCACTACTAAAAACCAAAATGGCTTAATGAATCCAAATCTTTTACTATATAAATTAAGAATTTTTATTTGATCTGATATATGTGCACCCTTATATTTAATTGCAATTACATTTCTGATAAGTCTGCTCCAGAAATATCTTTTCTTGAAAGTTATATAGGATTGATCTGTTGAATACCTTTTGACTAATGAAAAGAAACCATCAAACATTAGTTTCTGTCTCATATAAAGACCATGCTTCAGGAAGGAATCATTCCCAGTTCTATATTTTATAATTTTTTTATTGCAATAAACCCAGTCACCTGTTCCGTATTCTAAAATATTGAGGATCAAGTAAGGGACTGACCAGTTAATAAATCTTTTATCAAAATCACTAATATTTTTTATTTTTCTCCATTGATGATTGTTTATTACCTGACATGATATAAATCCCAAATGCGCTCCACAGCTCTCGACCAGCATTGAAGTATCTTTAAATGACTCAGAATATTTATGTGCTGAAGCAGAATGTGTAAAAAACTTTTTGTCTAGATTCTTATCATAAGCTTGGTAATTAAAAGTAAAACCCGCGGCATGTTTATTTGCACTTATTTGTTGAATGACCTCATTGATAGAATATGGATATATCCCATCGTCATCACCTAATAACCATACAAACTCATCATCTATCTTGTCTAAAGCAAAAAATATATCGTCATCAAGTGTTTTGCCAACGCTTTTTATATAGTTAACTTTAAGGCTATTGTTGAGAGATTCTATGATATTAAAAGTTTCCAGATTATCACTGGCATCCATTACGTGAATGGTTATTTCACCTATAGATGTGTCATATCTTGTGAATTGTTGTAAAAGGTAGTCTATGAATTGAGGTCTATTTTTGGTCGGAATGAGAATTGATAAATTCATTTTTTATAATTAGTTTTGTGTAAATAAGTAGTCAATATCATGCTCAAGAAAAAATAAAATTGCATATTTCCATAGTCTAATCCGCTAGTAATTTGCAAAATGATTCCGATAATAAATACATAGTTTATTTCATAGAAATATTTGTCTCTGTTGATAAATGGGTGATATAGCATAATAATAAAGGCTACAGCACCTACCAAGCCCCCAGATGCTAAAACAAAAGAAACCATATCATTATTTGGAAGGATTCCATACCCATTTCCCAGGATAGGCCTGGCCATAAAGTAATTAATATTATTTAGAAAAACCATTGCTCTCTCTGCACCAGAGCCACTTTCAAACTTATCTAATATCAAAACAAAGAGAATAAGAGCAAATGGTGCTAACACGATTAAGGCTCTAATATTTAGCTGTCTTAGAAAAATAAATATTATAGATAAAAATAGTCCTGCATAAAATGTTGTAGATTTTGTGAGCAGCATAGCCATTAACAACACAGACAGATAGAGTATATATTTTATTGAATCAAGTTTTATTAATACGATAAAAAACGCGGGTGCGATAAATTTTGCCACAACGGATGGCTCAATGCCTGGACCAGAAAATCTATAAATATTAGTCCCTTCAAGTATTTGCATATGACTTTTAAATGCCAGATTATTATTTAAGACATAAATAATTGTCTCAGGTAGATTTAACGATTTCATTATGTATTGCGCTATTATTATCCCAGACACAATTAAAGACGATATTAGGTATACGTTTAATAGCTTATTGGGAGAAGCTTTGTAATGATTTGATACAACTATCGAAAACAGAAAACCCACTATTAGATATATAATGAAGGTAAGATGCCTGTGACTATAATCTACAAAAAAATTTAGTTTGTTGAGGATTGTTGATTCAATAAAGACACTACCATTAAAGATAACTAAAATATTTGATAACAAGACAGTAGTCAAAACTACAAAGAAAATAGGCAGAATCTTCTTATCGAATAATTCATTAGAAAATAGGTAATACTTTATAAATATGAATAACAATATTATATAGGATGGCTGTATCCAAAAACCGCCAGTTATGTTGAAAACAGACGTACTTGTGAAAGGTACTAATAATATTAGAAGTTTAAAAAGATTGTCTTTATTAAAAAAATAAGTTGGGATAATCAAATAGGATAAAGAAGTCATTATTAAGACTTCTCGTAATATTTTACGATCGTATTGGCCCCATTGTTCCAATCAAAATATGCAGACAGCTTTCTAGAATTTCTTTTTATTTCATTAAGCTTACTCTTATTATCTAAAAGCGACAGAACAGACTCAGCCATTCCTTTTGAGTCTCTAGGTTTATGTAATATACAGTTCACATTTTGGACAAGGTAAGATGGAGTTATACCCTCTTTGTAAGTTGTTACAACACAAACTCCTGCACACAGCAGTGCAATCATTGACGACCTATTTGGAGCTGCTCCATCATTAAATGGCAATAAACCGATGTCAAACCTCTCAAGGAATAATCCAAGTTCTGAGCTTTCCATATAATTTTCGAATTTCATGATATTATTTTTAATTTGTTCCTTAAAATGATTCTTAAAAACCTTTTCATAGTCTTTAGATAGAAACTTCCCTACCATTGTGATTGTGTATTTAGTTTGAAGATTATTCAGAATATCCATTACTTCTACAAGACAATCTATTCCTTTTGAGGAATCTATGGATCCAAAGAAAATGATAGATTTTTCAATCTTGTTCAAGCAAGTATTTTTATTCTGTAACTTGTGCTGAATATTTGAACCAACTTGAAAAAATTCAACATTATTGGGAAAATATTTAGACAGCAGTACTTTATCTATATTAGTTACAACAAATATTCTATCGGCAAAAGCAAGTTCGATAAGTTTGAATATTTGCATAAACTTGCTTAATTTATAATATTCATGAATAGTAACGAATATTTTATCTTTTTTGTTAGTAAAAAGTTTTAAGATAAGAGCAAGAGGTATAATTCGGAACATTAATGAGCGAAATACTGGGTATCGTATAGGATATTGGTAATGAAATATCTTATCGTTTTTATTTTTATTCAATCTAAATATCAGACCTATCAAAGTTCCTAGACGCCAGCTTTGTAGTTTATAGTTTTTTGACGCGTTGGCATTGATAAATGTAGGATCAATTTTATCCGATTCACTGGTGATAATATTAACTGCTAAATCCATTTTTAATTTTTTTATAGATTTTATTATGTTGAAAACATGATCGCCAACGCCACAATTTACTTTTGGGAGAGCAGGCGAGATGAAATAGATTTCTTTCATAGTTTTTCTCTAGGGATAAAGAAGAAATTATTTAGATAAGGTTGTATGCACTCTCCTGCAGGAGTGGTCCTCTGATAGCGATCAAAAGAAAAACTAATGATATCTTTTAATTTTTTCTTACTTAAATAAAATCCCCTGTAATTTAACCCGTCCATATTTTGAGTAATATACTGAAAAGATTCTTGATTATGTCTTTTCTCAATTTCAATCATAATGACAGGCCTGTCGCGAGAAATGATTTTTTGAGCACCCTTTATAACCTTATCTTCAAATCCTTCGGTGTCGATCTTAATAAAATCAACAGATTTAATATCAGTGAAGTTATCAAGTTTATCAACGTTGACTCGATATTTTTTTGACTCACTGAAAGTATTTTTTAGAGAAGATAACCCATAAATAATTCTGTTACCGATAATTGGTACATGAATAGTTTTTTCGCACTTCTCATCACTTAAAGCTATATTCCGTACCTGAATATTTTCCTTAAGACCTGAACACCTCAAATACATTTCGTTGATAGGCTCAAAACTATGGACTTGCTTGAAATAAGAAGACATGAGGTAACTATAAACTCCAATATTTGCACCAATATCTACTGCGGTTGATCCTTTATTTGAGAATGTCTTAAATAACTTGGGCAGGTAATAATACTCCCTTTCAAGCTGTCTTGTTACTGCGAGTTTTATCAAGGTCAGATAGAATCTAAATCTATTCATGATTTATATAAAGTTATTTATAATCTTTTTTAATCTATGGAAAACTTTTATGAGTCTTGAGTCAAATAAATCGAGCATGAAACCATTATTGTTGATATAGATTCCCAGTGCTAACTCTATTTTTATACATATAATTTTTGGGCTAGAGGAATTTAAATCACTATAACTATAAAAGTAAGGTGTATTGATTGTAAGTGATTCTAAAGCTTGTACATGATGGTCTGGAATATATTGGTCAATATTATTTGAATTATCTATCAATTTCTTCAAGTATTTTGCGGCATCATAATTCAATAGAAAAAACTGAGTTTGGGTAATTTCTGTATCTAATATTTTCGACGAAATGTTACATGACTTAGCAACCCTCCCGATACTAAGTGGTAGTTTTATATCATTTATCTTATCATTGAGTAGTTTAGTAAGTCTTTCGACAATCAATGCTACTGGCCATTGTTTAATAAAAGTATCATTGAAGAATAAGATAAGAGGTTTAGGCGTGTTGGACTTTTGTTCAGAAAAACATCTATCTAACCCCTGTATGTAAGCTGAGAAGTCAAATAATTCAGCCTCTATTTCAGTCTCATCATGGCCACAATCATGTAATGAATTATGAGCATATATAATTGTCTCATAATCTATTCCCTGCTTACTCAGAGACTGACCGAGTAGTGTTAAGAAACGATCAAATTTTTTTCTCTTGCAGTAAAATCTATATCCAATTATTTTTAACATGATCTCTTTATTAATGACCTATAAATTGTACCAAGAAAACTACGTACTATTATATAGATATGCTGTATTTTAAATTTGTTGAATGATTTAAAATCATAAAATCTTGTGACAGATTTTCCAAGCAATCTCAGGGTGAATCTTCGAGTGCTGCCTGCATTTATTCTTATCTTCTGGTGTGCTTGAACAATATTCAACTTATCAAGTTGATAATCATGATCCTCAATAACTAAATCTTTCTTGAACATTGAATATGCTCTCAGACCAGCCTCATTTCTTACAATCATCAGCGACTTTCCTTCAGACTCTGTAAGGTCAATTTTATTTTTCTTAATATTCCATGCATCAGCAAACACAATATCTGCATTCACGCCAATACTATCTGAACAAACTTTACATCTGTTATGTAAGTGTTTATTTAATACACTTCCCCAAGCATATTCGTAATCAATATATTTTTTTTTACTCTCTGTCTTAATCATTGTTTTACCTGGCCATCCATTACCCCTGTACCTTATAAATTCTAAATCGAGGCTGTCACAATATGTTTGAGCTAACTCCAAAGTACCGCTAGTGCTTGGTGTACCACCACAAAAGAAACTGACAAGTAACTTAATTTTTTTGTCATAAGCGGGATTACCTTTGATAAGTGACTTTAATGCGGAGATATCACAAGGTCTACCAATGAATGCATAGCTATATCTGTCTTCTAATATATCTCTTATAACATCTAGAGGCGATGAAGGGTTATATCTAGAGGCGCATAGCTGGTTAACATCTTTACTACTCTCAAAAATACTTGTCTTATTTATCAGCGGATTGTCTTCGCTCGGTATGGTTGCAATGACTCTATCAACAAAATTTAAGTCTAGCAAAGTAATTATTAACTGGGATATTCCTCCTCCTGATGCAGATTTGAATCGTAAGCTTTTGTCTTTTGATGCTACTAGCTGCGAAGTGCGCACACTGCCCCAAGTTGATTTATCAGTGTCGAAATTTGTCACAGAGAATCCGGGGCAATGTTTACTTATATCATCATTTATTGGTTTTCTTGGAACAAGAAAACCATCTATAATTTCGAGGCAGCTGTCATCTTTAGATACACATAATCCACAACCAATACACATTCTTGACTTGATAACATCTTCACAAAAATTATTTTCTGAGTGTTTCATTAATATATCTCTCATATTCATTATACTTATTTGTATCAATAGAGCTTAATTTCTGTTTAACTTCCTTGATATCACGAATCAAATGAATGATCTTGTTCAAAATATCCTCACTAGCATCGTAATCATATAAGTTTATATAGTATGGGTATCCAATCAGCTCAAAGACTCCTTCATGTTTATAACTATAACCGAGTGCGATAGTCGGTACACCAGATGAAACAGAAGCAATTGTGGAATGCATCCTAGAACCAATAAAGAAATCAAATTTAGAAATTTCAGACTTTATTTCAATACAGTCCTCTACATTTTTGAGTATTTTAGTATTATGACTGGGCAAAGAGAGAACTAATTCACTTGATACATCTAGATCAGATATGTCTTTATCAGAATATACATGAGGCACTAAGGTTATGCTGTGGCCTAATTCTTTAATTCTCATGATGGTCTTTTTAAGCAGATTTTGGTAATCAATTTTAATACTAAAATCACCACTTTGATTCCACAATAATGAGGAGACATTAATACCTACATGTAATGGTTTACCATTCGTTTTAGAAATATTATCGACTTTTTCATAGCTCATATTGAAGGCAACATCGCATGAAAGTGTTGAACTAATATTCATTGAATCTAGTAATCTTTTTGTATTTAGATCTCTAGCGAATACTTTTGTATACTTTTTCAAAACATTTTTTGCAAGATGTCTTAATAAAGCATTTTTAAAAGGGCCTATTGTCTGCGGTGCTGCTATAATTTTGACTGAGTTTTTTAGTAAAATAATTTTACTGATTAACATTAGAATGAATCTTTTGGGCCCGTAAATATCTGTAAAACTATCTCCCTCGGAGATATCGATCACAAAGTCCAGTGTATTGATGCAAAGATTACCTATTTTCCCACTTCTAAATATTAGTGCTCTAAAGGCCTCAAAAAAATTGAATTTATGGATATGTAAGGAAATTTTAAGATTCGCTATTTGAACATCCTCTATCCTAGAAGATTTCTCGTAAAAGGATATAAGATGAAATTTATTAGATGCACCTAAAAGTTTGATGTTCGATAGAAATAAAGCTTGTGAACCTAAATTATTGGATTGATAGCTAGACCAAAGTAATAAAATATTTTTATTCTTTTGCATACATCATCCTAATAATGTTAATGCTATAAAAAAATAAAACTACCAAAGTATAAATGGCAATTAGTGATAATATGTTTTGTATATTTTGAATTGGATATAGAAATGCCAATACAATAAGCGCGATCATAGAATATATATTGGATAAGAACCTCTGTCTTTGATAGCCATTTACTGTCAAAAAGAAACCGGTACCGCCAAGAAGGAATCTAAATAAAATTATTATTATAATTAATGTTATTGAGGCGTCATGCAATGGATTAATGTTAAAGAATATCATCGGAACAAGATCATGTAATGTAAACATGATAGGCATACAAAGGATAAGAAAAAATACCAAAGTAAAGAAGATTAATTTTTTTAAGAACTTGGATGATCCTTTTATTTTTAAATTTGATTTCAAAAGAATAGGTAGCAGAATACCTATTAGAGATATTATAATTATGACTATTCTTGAGTATGGCAAATAGTCTTTATAAGATAGTGAACCAAGAAGAGCGAATATTAGAAGTTGATCCATATTAATGCTAACCAATAGAGTTACATTATCTAGAAGAAAATATTTCACCTTCAAGAGAATCTTCTTAAATTCAATAAAGATATTTACAGCCCTGATTTTAATGTTTCTTTTGAGGATTATAAATACAAAAGTTAACCTAGATGATAATAAGTAAATAGATGACAAGAGTATGTTGTTGATACCTATCATTGGCAAGAGAATCAATATAGACACCGCGCTATATTTTAATTCTTTCCGAATTTCTAGAGTTAATCTATTCTTCAAGAGAGTTACCTCGATAATATTCATTATCATGATCGAGTTAGATACTAATATAATTAATACAATATCCTGAATATTTAAGTTACTGAGTAACAAAAGAAAAGATATTAGAACAATGTTTAGGAATAATATGAATCCTACTTTGAAACCAAGGAGATATGAAAATAATTGATCATTAGCGTAATTATTTTCAGAATAAGTCGATTGAATATAATTTTGTAATCCAAAATCTGACACTATGATACCAATTAGCGCAACAAAGTATGCAACAGATATTGTCTCGTTGACAGTCGAGTCGTAAAAATTATAAAAATAAGTCAGTAGAAGAAATGTTGACGATACTCTGAGCAAGAAACTCAGGCTTGAGACGAATGATGACTTGATAAGGTTAATCAATGAATTTTTTTATCTTCATGAGAATTTTATCCAAAACAGAGTAGTTATATCTAGACTTAGTCAACTTCATTATCCACTTCTCATCTGGTTTCCAAATTGCCTGAGAGCAACTTATAGAAAAGTACAGTGCCCTTCGACTAACTTTAATGAACTTTACAGGATTTACATCATGAAATGCAGTATTTGTTTGAAGAGATCCTAATAGTAGGTTGGGCTCTGATTTAACGGTTTTATTTTGGATAAGGGTCTTTCCCTGTACTTGGTACATCCTATGTTCCCCGCCTATCATATCTGCAGAAGTATCAAAATATAGAAGGAAACTTATTATCCTGCCAAAATTATCGACATGTATACCTCCACCACCATTATCTTGTCCGTAATTTTTTTTACCTAGACCAATATCCAGCCTAGGATAGAGAAAAAGTTCGTTGCTATTATCATTAAGCCCGAAAATGTGTTTTATTTCGTAAGGGTCAGGTCTAATAATTATATCGAAAGGATTGTGAAGTAATTTGCCACGTTGATATAAATTTAGAATCTCCTCTTTGAATAGGCCAAGGAAGTCGAGTATGAATGCTTTTGAGTAGATGTAGTTGTGTAATTCCATCCATGAGTGAGATGAATTTATCAAATTGATGTAGTTTTCATCTGAATAGGTGAGTTCTTTGTCCATTCTAATTTTAGACGTAAAAAGATTTTCATCTGGGAATGACAGATCAAGTTTTGGAAAAGAGTCTATTGCTTCTTCTGAAATAATGTGTGGAAATGGCTCACTATATTTCTTGATGCTGTTTATGTTAAATATCATGTCAGACTCAAGTTTGAAATTTATTTAAGGCATTATCAACCATTTCGTTTACTAATGTATCAATGCCTGACTTTACCTTCCATTTAATTGTTTTTTTAGCAAGACGAGAATCGCCCAAAAGTGTATCCACCTCAGTTGGTCTGAAGTACTTTTTATCAACTTTTATAATTGTTTTATTATTCCAAAAGCCTTTTTCGCTCATTCCTTTACCAGACCATTTTATCTTAATGTCCAGCTTTTTTGATACTAGGTTAACGAAATCTCTAACAGAGTACTGTTGTCCTGTTGATATTACAAGATCATAAGGCTTTTTGGTTTGAAGCATTTGCCACATGGCTTCAACATAATCTCTCGCATGCCCCCAATCTCTTTTGGAGTCCAAGTTTCCAAGTGAGATTGACTTTTGTAATCCTAATTTGACTTTGACTAGTCCTTGTACGATTTTTTGAGTAACGAATATCTCTCCCCTTTTTGGACTTTCATGATTGAAAAGAATGCCATTGCAAGCAAATAAATTATATGCCTCTCTGTAATTAACAGTAATCCAATATGCATAGAGCTTAGCTACGCCATATGGGCTTCTAGGGTAAAATGGTGTATTTTCATTTTGCGGCGACTCAGCGACCTTGCCAAATAACTCAGAAGTTGATGCTTGATAAAATTTAATTTTTTTATTAAGGGTTCTGATTATTTCCAAAAGTCTCAGTGTTCCTAAAGCATCAGAATTTGCAGTATATTCAGGTGCCTCAAAACTTACAGCAACATGACTTTGCGCTGCAAGATTGTATATCTCATCAGGCATTATTGTTTTTACTACATGATTAAGCGAAGAAGAATCTGTCAAATCGCCATAATGTAAAAAAAAATTCTTATTGAAGATATCTTTGTTCTCAATCAAGTGATCAATGCGTTCTGTATTGAAAACTGAAACTCTCCTTCTTAAGCCATGAACTATATAGTTCTTAGATAATAGAAAATCTGCAAGATAAGCGCCATCTTGTCCAGTAATCCCAGTTATTAATGCTACCTTAGAGGTCATACTTTTTTGACAACGCTCTTATCTGATCGTCCATAATCATCCTCAAATCTAACAATATCATCCTCCGAAAGATTGTGTCCCATTTGTACTTCAATAAGAAACAGATCCCCATTAGTGTTATTTTCAAGCTGGTGTTTGTCTTTTGCATTTATATAAATAGACTCTCCGCTATTTCGATATGTATTGATACCATTTATCTTAATCTTCGCTTTACCTTGTAGGATTACCCAATGCTCGGATCTGAAATCATGAGACTGATAGCTCAATTTTGATTTTGGTTTTACATAAATTATTTTAATCACAAAGCCTGGACCTTTATTAATTACTTCGTACCAGCCCCACGGCTTAAAATAACAGTGATGTCTCTCAACTAAATCAGTATCGAATTCTTTTATTTTATCTGTGAGCTCCCTCATTTGATTTAGAGATTTCTTGGAGGCAACTAATGTGCTTTCTTTTGTACCCATCACGACAAGATCATTCACACCTAGTAACGCTATGTGACGATTCTGTGATAACGCAATATTTGAGCTAGATGAGTGAGATGTGATATTACCATGATAATGGTTATTATCTTCATCGCTATCTACAAGACCTTCGATAGATAAAAATGATCCAAGATCTATCCATTCACTTTCTAGAATTATATTTTTAATTTTTAGTGATATTTGATTAGCCTTTTGCGCAACCGCATAATCAATTGAATCTTTGGGTGAATTTAGAAAATTTTTCTCATCTGGTCTTACAAAGAGTTTATCTATGACTCTATTTTGCCAAGACTTTAGTGTATTGTTATATATCTTCGGAGCTAATTTACTCACAGCATAAAGCCATTTTGAGGCAGACATTAAGAATATACCTGCATTCCAAACATGATTACCAGAACTCATATATTGTTCAGCTAATGCTAGATCTGGTTTCTCTGTAAATTTTACTACATCACTTACATCAATATTATTATCACGCTCTATATATCCATACCCAATATCAGGTCTGGTGATTTTGAGACCAAAAGTTATTAAGGAGTCATCTGATTTAAGTTCAACACCTTGTATTAATTTGGAGATAAGCTCGTCTTTATTTTTGAAGTAAATATCGGATGGTAGAACAACTAACTTTCCATTGTCTTCTTCCTCAATAACTGATAACGCTGCTAGTGTTAATGCAGGAGCAGTATTCCTTTTTTTTGGTTCTAAAATTATTTTATAATTAATCCCAAGTTTAAGTTCATCAATTTGCTCTATCACTAAAAATCTCTGCTCTTCATTAGTCACAAATACAAACTCAACTATTTGAATCTTTGAATTCCTAACCCTAGCAAGATTACTGATACACTCTTGAAATGGGCTCAATGGAGTATTAATTTTTATAAATTGCTTGGGTAAAGCGTCCTTTGATAAAGGCCACAATCTCCTACCTGAGCCACCGCATAGAATTACTGGGAATATTTTGTTCATTTTGTATGTATACTATAATTAAGTAATATACCTTTCAATATAGGGTTATAGTATACGTATTTAGCTATTTAATCAAAGAGGCATTGTATGGACCAAAAAAATGTAATATCTATAGTCGATTTGTTCATTGAATTGAAAAATCGATTAACATCAATAGTTATTGTTTCAATATTATTCTCGATGATTGGTGTAGCTTATACTAATTCACAAAAAGCATCATATACCGCAAAGTTTTATGCTTACTTAAACCATCCTGCAATAAATAATCAGATTGTCAACTCGTCGTACGGAATAGAGAAGTGGCTGAATGAATCAAAAAATACATCATTTATGCCGAAGCTAGAGCTAAAACAAGGTGTATTTACAGTAATCTCTAACAATCCGAAGTTAGTTGATAACACTAAAGAAAGATTTAGAGCTTCCGTGATGGATCATCTGATGAAAGTTAAACAAACTGCAGTGAAAATCAAATCGGATTCAAGTAACAGGCAGTTCATTGAAGGAGTACCCATAAACTACAATAACCAAACAAGCTACTCAATCGATTCCCTCTCTGAGCTGGATGTTGATGATATTATGAAAAGACTTTCTTTTAGTTTCATAATTGAGAAGAGATTGCACCCAAATAATTTCAAGTACAGTGTCTTAGGCTTTGGAATCGGATTATTACTATCAGCATTGTTCATACTAATGAAGTTTAGTTTGAAAAGAGATGACTAATCTAGGACATTCTGCCGGAAAGAGGAATCGAACCCCCGACCTACGCGTTACGAATGCGGTGCTCTACCAACTGAGCTATTCCGGCTAGATTACTATTCTTCAATAAGGG
>MDTB01167121.1_pt1 | contig 18727 bp, 28 predicted proteins | sample 811161 | NCBI WGS metagenome assembly MDTB01 (sample SAMN05326650, study PRJNA326480) | marine metagenome | isolation source: seawater | place: Mediterranean Sea | collected 2009
TCTTTAAATTTTAATTTATTTTTTTTAATAAAAGTAAGAAAATAATTGGGTAATTCTGAAATAAAACTAAATTTTTCTTCATTAATTGTAAATTTTAGAGCAAAGGCATGAAGCATTAATTTTTCATTACTGTACTTAGAATTGATATTATATTTTTGATCACCTATTATTGAGCAACCGAGATTTTTAGAAACTTTTCTTAATTGATGAGTTTTGCCAGTTTCGGGGTTATATAGAATTTTTGTTATGTTATTTTGTTTACCAATAACAACGTAATTGGTTATAGTTTTTTCAATTTCCTGATTTTTATTTTTTATATTTAAATGAACTTTAGAATTTTTATTTTTAGGACTTCCCTCACATAAAGCAATGTAAAACTTCGTAATTAAATGTTGCTTAAAAAGAGTTGAAAAATATCTTGCATATTTCAAATTTTTCGAAATCAAAAGTAAACCTGAAGTCTCTTTATCAAGTCTGTGAACGAGTCTATAATCGGAGTTTATATTTTTTATTATATGGTCAATTGAAACATTTACTTTACTACCTCCTTGTGTTGCAATCTCAGCCCACTTGTTGATAACTAAAAAATCATTATTTTGAAAAATAATTGATTTGTTAAATTTTTTTAGATCAAAATCTGTGATTTTAATATTTTTTTTATAAACTATTTTATTTTTATAAAGTTCTTGATGGAAATTTAATATAATTAAATCATCATTTAATTTAATTACATAATTTGCTTTTGTCCGAGAGTTATTAATTAAAATATTTTTCTTTCTTATATTTTTTTCAATAAAACTTTGTGTAAGTGTGTTAAATAAGTTCTTTAAATACTTATCGAGCCTAACTCCATAATCTATTTTAATATTTATTTTTTTTATCAAATTAAAGCTTATTAATTAACATTCCTAAATATGCAAATAAAATACAGACTAATATTGAAACAGAAATATATATAAATGCTATAAAGATTTTATTAGAAATAATTAAATTAACAACTTCAAAGGAAAATGCTGAAAAAGTAGTAAAAGAACCAAGTAAACCTATTATTAAAAAAAATTTGACAAAATTTTCGTTAATGTTTTTCGAGAAATCTGAAGTTATGAGATATCCAATCAAAAAACTGCCTAAAATATTTACCGTAAGAGTTCCGTAAATACTGGACGTAAATAAAGATTTATTTAAGTTTGTAAGAATATATCTTAATATTGCGCCAGTTGCTCCACCTGTTGCTACAAGCATTATATTAAACAAAATTTTTTATATTTGAGGTTGTTGTTCTACTTCTTCAGTAGATTTTTTTTCAATAACTGGACCACTATCTAATCCCTTAGCTGCCTCGTCTCGGTCAACAAACTCGATAATAGCTGTCGGAGCATTATCGCCAAACCTATTACCCAACTTTATAATTCTGGTATATCCTCCAGCTCTTTCTTTATATCTTTGAGCAATTACATCAAAAACCTTTTTCGACATTTTTTGATCTTGAAGAATAGATACGGCTTTTCTTCTTGATAATAAGTCACCTTTTTTTCCTAAAGTAACAATTTTTTCTACAAATCTTCGAAGTTCTTTGGCTTTAGCTAAAGTAGTAGTTATTTGCTCATGTTTTATAAGCGCATTAGACATATTCATAAACATTGCTTTTCTATGTGAAGATGTTTTGTTTAGTTTTTTATTTTTAATATTATGTTTCATATATTATATTATTTATTGAAAGGATCCTCGTATTTTTTAGCAAGTTCATCAATATTTTCAGGAGGCCAGTCAGGAACAGACATTCCTAAATTAAGCTCCATTTGTTGAAGGACTTCCTTGATCTCATTAAGAGATTTTCTACCAAAGTTTGGTGTTCTTAACATTTCTGACTCAGATTTTTGAACAAGGTCACCAATATAAATAATGTTATCATTTTTAAGACAATTTGCAGATCTAACTGACAATTCTAATTCTTCAACTTTTTTAAGTAAATTCGAATTAAATGATAAAGCTTCAGCCTGTGATTGATCTGGTAGTACTTCTGGCTCATCAAAATTAATAAATGGTTGCAACTGGTCTTGTAATATTCTTGCAGCTAAAGCTATTGCATCATCTGGTGTGATTGCTCCATTAGTTTCAACTTCAAAAACTAATTTATCAAAATCTGTAACTTGACCAACTCTGCTATTTTCAACCTTATAAGTAGCTTTAACTACAGGACTAAACATGGCATCTAATTTAATTTCACCTATGATTTTATTTTCATCATCAGCAACTTCTGCAGTTACGTAACCTTTACCAGTTTCTACATTGGCTTCTATTTCAATATCCGCATTTGAGTCAAGTGTCATAATTAGTTGATCTGGATTCATTATTTCAGTTTCAGAGTCAGTTTCAAAATTACCTGCCCTTAACTCTCCAGATCCTGTTGATTTAAGATACATTTTTTTTAAACCAGGTGAATGAACCTTTATGGCAACTGACTTTAAATTTAATAAAATATCTGTTAAATCTTCTTTAACCCCAGGTATTGTAGCAAATTCATGAACTACACCTTTAATTTTTAATGAAGTAATTGCAGCACCTTGAAGTGATGAAAGTAAGATTCGTCGTATTGAATTTCCTAAGGTTAGACCAAAACCTCGTTCAAGTGGCTCTGCTGTAAGCTTCCCAGTTCTGCCGTTAGTTTCCTCAACATTTACTTCCATTTTAGTAGGTTTTATTAATTCGCTCCAATTTTTTTGTAACACTTAAATGCTCCTTTTTTTTAAACTCTTCTTCTTTTTCTTGGTCTACAACCGTTGTGAGGTATAGGAGTTACATCTTTAATAGATGTAATAACATAACCAATAGATTGTAGTGATCTAAGAGCAGACTCTCTTCCTGATCCTGGACCAGAAATTTCTACTTTAAGATTTTTTAAACCGTGTTCTTTTGCTTTATTTCCAACATCTTCTGCAGCAATTTGAGCGGCATAAGGAGTAGATTTCCTTGAGCCTTTGAAACCTTTATGACCTGAGGAAGACCATGCTATAGCATTTCCTTTTTCATCAGTAATTGTAATTATGGTATTATTAAAAGAAGAAATTATATGAGCGACACCAGATGAAATCTTTTTTTTAACTTTGGATTTTTTTTTCTCAGCCATATTATCCTTTAGTAACCTTTTTCTTTCCAGCAATTGCAACTGCCTTACCTTTTCTTGTTCTAGCATTAGTATGTGTTCTTTGTCCTCTTACTGGTAATTTTTTTCGATGTCTTAACCCCCTATAACAGCCTAAGTCATTTAATCTTTTAATATCTAGAGATATTTTTCTTCTTAAATCACCTTCTACTGAATAATCATTATCAATTATGTCTCTTATTTTATTGATTTCATCATCTTTTAATTCACTAACTCTCTTAGACATATCTATCGATGCATTATTACATATATCTAATGCTACTTTTTTACCTATTCCAAATATGTAGGTTAAAGCAATGTTTACCTTTTTATTTGTGGGTATATTAACACCTGATATTCTAGCCATAAAGAAATCCAAAAAAAACGAATGAGCGTGAATACATGATAATAGCGCATTTAGTCAAGGGAAGATATTGTAAATTTTGGCCGATTTTCATGATTTTTTTAAAATTTTTATAATATTACTTGTTATTTCTTGAATTTCAGATGAACCGTCTATTTCATGAAATATCTCTTTATGTGTATCTTTGTATAAATTGGAAACTTTTTGAGTAGTATTTAAATATTCAGAATACCTAGTTTGAATAACTTCTAAATTGTCGTCTTCTCTACTTTCTTCCGATGACCTTTTAATAATTCTGTTTCTTAGAATTTCAAAATTTATTTTTATATTGAATATATGATCAATTTTACTTGATGAATTTTTTAAAAACGTATTTAGAAACTCTGATTGTACTACTGTTCTAGGATAGCCATCTAGGATATATCCTTTATTAGTTTCATTTGTTAATCTTTCTAAAACAATTTTATTAAGTATATCATCAGAAACAAGTTTACCTGTAGACATTATTTCTTTCAACTGATTAGCTAATTCATCTTTTTGTAATATTTTATTTCTTAATATTTCCCCAGTTGAAAGATGAGATATTTTTAGATATTCAGAAATTATTTTTGCTTGAGTTCCTTTACCTGCACCTGGCGGGCCAAAAAAAATTATGTTTTTCAATTTATCTTCTACCTTTTAATTTAGTCTTTTTAAGAAGACCTTCATATTGATGTTGAAATAGATGAGATTGTACCTGTGTTATAAAATCTATCATTACAACAACTACTATCAACAATGCAGTTCCTCCCAGATAAAAAGGTATTGAAGTTCTTGATAAAAGGAATTCTGGTAATAAAGCAACAAATGTTAAGTATATAGTTCCAACTGTTGTTAGTCTAACAAGTACGTACTCTATATATTTTGCTGTATTTTCTCCAGGTCTTATTCCAGGTATAAATCCTCCATATTTTCTTAAATTTTCAGCTTGTTCATCTGGATTAAAAACTATAGAGGTGTAAAAAAATCCAAAAAATATTATCATTGCAGCATATAATCCTAAATAAAGAGGCTGACCTCTACCTAAATAACTCGATATTAATATAAATATATCGCTAGAGGAGCCAGCGCCAAAACCTGACATTGTATTAGGAAGAAGTAATATTGAAGAAGCAAAAATTACAGGTATGACACCTGCTGTATTAATTTTTAGAGGTAAGTGAGAACTTTGTCCTCCATAAATTTTATTTCCTACCTGTCTTTTTGGATATTGTACAGGTAACCTTCTTTGGGCTTTCTCAATAAATACAATAAAAATAATCAACAATAATATAAGTATTAATATACCTAGTATAAAAGCAATGCTTAATTCACCAGTTCTGCCGAGCTGTAAAGTGCTGACAAATGCACTTGGTAAATTAGCAATTATACCTGCTGTTATTATGAGAGAAATACCATTTCCAACTCCCCTTGAAGATATTTGTTCACCTAACCACATTAAAAAAACTGTTCCTCCAACTAGAGTAATGACGGTAGTAAGTCTAAAAAAAATACCAGGATCAAAAACGATATTTCCATATGCAGTTTGCATCGACTCTAAACCAATAGATACACCATACCCTTGTATTGCAGCTATCAAAACAGTTACGTATCTTGTAAATTGAAGTAACTGCCTTCTTCCTTTTGAACCTTGCTCTTTGAGTGATTTTAGATAAGGTATGGCCGATTGCATTAATGTCATAATTATAGATGATGAAATATATGGCATTACACCCAACGCAAATATACCCATTCTTCCTAAAGCTCCTCCAGAAAATGTATCAAATATACCTAATATTCCTGATGATTGTTGCTCAAAGAATTGCTGCAAAGCTAAAGGATTAATACCTGGAATAGGTAAAAAAGTTCCTAGACGAAAAACTATTAATGCTCCTAAAGTAAATAATAGTCTCTGCCTAAGTTCAGTTGCTTTACCTAAGGCACCAAAATTTAAATTATTTGCTAGTCTGTCTGCAGCTGTAGCCATTTATTTCTTTATTAATGTTATCTTGCCACCAAATTTTTCTAAAGCTTCAATAGCTTTTTTAGAAGCAAATGAAATTTCTAAATTGATAATATTTTTAATTTCTCCTACGTTAAGAAGTTTTAAACTCCCTTTTGATTTGTTAAAAATTTTTTTTTCAAATAATTCTTTTTCTGTTAAAGATTTGGGATCAAGATCATATTTTTTAATAAAATCATTAATCATATTGAAATTCAATTTTTGTATTTTAGTTTTAAAACGATTTTTAAAACCTCTTTTAGGCAATCTTCGATAAAGTGGCATTTGACCACCTTCAAAACCATTTATAGAAACGCCTGATCGTGACTTCTGTCCTTTTACTCCTCTGCCAGAAGTTTTTCCTAAACCAGAACCAGAACCTCTACCTCTTCTTTTTGTTTTTTTATTTGAAGTTAATGAAGATTTTATTTCGTTTATTTTCATATTCAGCTCTTACTATTTTTGTTAATTTCATTAATCTTTTTTGATCTTTTTGAAGCAACTGATTTTGGTGATTCTGACATTTTAAATGCATTTAATGTAGCTTTGAGCATATTATGAGGATTTGAAGTTCCTGTAGATTTAGCTACAACATCTTTAATACCTAGTGATTCAAACAAAGCTCTCATTGGTCCTCCAGCTATGATACCAGTTCCTGGAGCTGCTGATCTAAGTATAACTTTACCAGCACCAAAACGCCCAATTGTATCATGATGTAAAGTTCTATTTTCTTTTAAATGAACTCTAATCATTTTACTTTTAGCATTTTCAGTAGCTTTTCTCACAGCCTCAGGTACTTCTTTTGCCTTTCCTGTTCCTATTCCAACTCTTCCTTTATTATCACCAACAATCATAATTGCTGCAAAACCAAACCTTCTACCACCCTTAACGACTTTAGCTACTCTATTAATAGTTACTAAATGTTCAGTTAATTCATTATTTTCATCATTAAACATATTTACCTCTAAAAATTTAGTCCTTCTGATCTAGCTGCTTCAGCAAGAATTTTAATTAAGCCGTGATATTTGTATTTACCTCTATCGAAAGCAACTTTGTCAATTCCTTTAGAGATTATTTTTTTTGCTATATTTTTTCCTATTAATTCAGCTGTGTCTTTTCTAGATAAATTTTTACTTTTAATTGACTCCTCAGTTGATGAGGAACTTGCTAAAGTCAGACCTTTATTATCATCAATAAGCTGAGCATAAATATGATTATTTGATCTAAAAACTGAAAGTCTTTTTCTATTAGAAATTTTTTTTGATTTATATCTAACTCTTTGCTGTCTATCTTTCATAACTTATTTTTTCTTACCTTCTTTTCTAAAAATATATTCATCAGAGTATTTTATCCCTTTACCTTTAAAAGGTTCAGGTTTCCTGAAAGATCTAATTTTTGCTGCAGCAGCTCCTAATTTTTCTTTGTTAATACTTGTAAGTTTTATTAAATTTTGTTTCGGACACTCTATTTTTACATCCTTTGGTATATCAAAATTTATATCATGACTATATCCTAATTCTAACTTAAGTTTTGAACCAGATACGCTTGCTCTATAACCAGTACCATTAAGTTCTAGAGTCTTTGTAAAACCAGAAGTTACGCCATTTATAGTATTAGCTACTAAAGCTCTTGTTGTGCCCCAATTAGGATCATTTTTTATATCTTTTATAGGAAGAACAGAAACTTCATCTTGATTTATAGAAACATTAAAATTTGAGTTCACTACAATTTGAGCTTCACCTAATTTACCTTTTGCTAAAAAAATTCCATTATTAAAACTACAATTAATGTCTTTAGAAATTTTTATTGGATTTTTTGCAATTCTTGACATCTAAAATACCTCACACAAAACTTCACCACCTACATTATTTTTTTTAGCTTGGTTGTCTGACATAACACCTTTAGGAGTTGATAATATAGAAATACCTAAGCCTCCATAAGGTTTACTGAGATCACTTATTTTAGAGTATTTTCTTATTCCAGGTTTTGAAATTCTTTTTATTTTTTTAATTACTGGGCTACCATTAAAATATTTTAATTCTATTTTTATAGAGCTAATACCTTTTCTTACCTCTATATCTTTAAAATCTCTTATATAACCTTCATCTTTAAGAACACTTAAGACATTCATATTAAGTTTAGACTTAAAGCATGAAGTTGATACTTTCTTAGCTTGATGAGCATTTTTTATTCTAGCAAGCATATCAGAAAGTGAATCATTAAAAGCCATAATATTCTCCTACCAACTGGACTTTACAACGCCTGGTAGGTCACCAGACATTGAAAGTTCTCTTAATTTAATTCTAGATAAACCAAATTTTCTGTAATTGCCTCTTGGTCTTCCAGTAAGCTCACACCTATTTCTATGTCTAATTGATGATCCATTTCTAGGCAGATCATTTAATTTATTTTGATGTGAAATTCTTTCTTCTAATGAAATATTTTTATCTTTTATTTTTGATTTAAGATTTTTTCTTTTAGATTTGTATTTCTCAATTAATCTTTGTCTAAATAAATTTTTTTGAATTGAACTTAACTTAGCCATTTTCCTCCTAATTAATGTTCTTATCTTTAAAAGGCATATTGAAACTCTTTAATAGCTCAATAGCTTCTTTATTATTTTTTGCTGAAGTTGAAATTGTGATGTCCAAACCTCTCATTTTATCAACTTTATCAAAGTTTATTTCTGGGAATATTACATGCTCCTTAATACCCATAGAGAAATTGCCATTACCATCAAAGCTATTTGAATTTAAACCTCTAAAATCTCTTATTCTTGGAATAGCTATATTTACTAATCTATCAAGAAATTCGTACATAATTTTATTTCTCAATGTTACTTTTACACCTAAAGGCATTCCAGCTCTAATTTTAAAACCAGATATTGCTTTTTTAGATTTTGTTTTAACTGCTTTTTGGCCTGAAATAAGTGTAAGATCTTCTAAGGCACTTTCAATTAATTTCGAGTCATCTTTGGCTTCTCCAACTCCCATATTTAAAACAATTTTTTTTAGCTTTGGAACTTCAAAAATATTTTTTAGTCCAAGAGTTGCTTTTAGATTTTCTTTAATTTCATTATTATATTGTTGTAATAATCTACTCATTTAAATTTCCTTGCCTGAGTTCTTGTTAATTCTTATTTTTTTATCTTTGTTAATTTTATAAGCAATTTTTACACCCTTTTTTAAAACAGGATCATAGTATGCGATATTAGAAATATGCAATGGCATTTCTTTATCAATTATTCCTCCTGGCTGGTTATTATCAGGTTTTGTATTTTTTTTTACTTTATTAATTTCTGAAACTATAGCTTTCATTTTATCAGGAAGCATTTTGATAATTTTTCCAGTTTTACCTTTATCTTTACCTGCTAGAACAATCACTTCATCACCTTTTTTTAGTTTAAATTTATTTTTCATTAAAGTACCTCTGGAGCAAGACTAATTATTTTCATAAATTTTTTACTTCTAAGCTCTCTAGTTACAGGTCCAAATATTCTAGTTGCAATAGGTTCTTCCTGCTTGTCTAAAATTACAGCGGCATTTTTATCAAATCTAATGGCAGAGCCATCAGATCTTTTAAAGTCTTTTGAGGTTCTGACTATTACTGCTTTGTAAACATCTCCTTTTTTTACTTTAGCTCTTGGCAATGCATCTTTTATAGAAACAACTATAATATCACCTATTGATGCTGATCTTCTTTTTGAACCACCTAAAACTTTAATGCATTGAATTTTTCTTGCACCAGAGTTATCTGCAACAAAAAGATTAGATTGCATTTGTATCATGATCCACCTCCAGAATTAGAAATGGCTCTCCATTTTTTAAGTTTTGAGATAGGCTTTGATTCTATTATTGAAACATTATCGCCAATATTAAATTCGTTGTTTTCATCATGAGCATGATATTTCTTTGTTTGTCTAATAATTTTTTTATAAAGTTTATGTTTAATTCTTCTCGTAACACTTACTGTAATAGTTTTGTTGGAGTTAGAAGAAACTACTACACCAGATAATAAACGTTTAGGCATTATTTTACTCCTTTATCTAATGTAAGTTTAGTTTTTAATCTTGCTATTTGTTTTTTTGAAGTTTTAATTTGAGATGTTTTTTCTAATTGACCAGAAAATTTCTGAAAATTTAAATTCAAAATTGTTTTTTTCAAGCCCAATATTTCTTCATGAATTTTTTTATTATCTAAGTTTAATTTTTTTGACATTATATATTTCTTTCTACAAATTTACATTTTATTGGAAGCTTTGCTGCAGCTAAGGTCAGAGCTTGTCTTGCATCGTTGATATTTACACCATCAACTTCAAACATAATTCTGCCTGGCTTTATTCTACATGCCCAGTATTCAATTGATCCCTTACCTTTACCCATTCTAACTTCAGCAGGTTTTTTAGATACAGGCACATCAGGAAATACTCGTATCCACATTCTGCCAGCTCTTTTTAAATATCTTGTAATTGCTTTTCTTGCAGCTTCTATTTGTCTAGAAGTAACTCTTTCTGGTTCCATTGCTTTTAAACCAAAACTTCCATAATTAAGAGCATAATTACCTTTTGATTTACCATGTATTCTTCCCTTAAATTGTTTTCTATACTTAGTTTTTTTAGGGGACAGCATATTCATTATCTAACACTCCCTTGGTCAATTTGTTTTTTTTCACTTGCATATGGATCTTTTTGAAGAATTTCACCTTTATTAATCCAAACTTTAATCCCACATATTCCATAAGTTGTTTCAGCTTCTGCTGTTGAATAATCAATATCACCTCTTAATGTATGTAATGGAACACTTCCTTCGTGATATTTTTCTGTTCTAGCAATTTCCGCTCCACCTAATCTTCCACTACAAACTACCTTAACACCTTTTGCACCTAACCTCATTGCTGATTGTACCGCTTTTTTCATTGCCCTTCTGAAAGAGATACGTTTTTCTAGTTGTGAAGCAATGTTCTCAGCAACCAATCTAGCCTCTACTTCAGGCTTTCTAACTTCTTTTATATCAAGAAATACTTCAAGATTTGACATCTTTGATAAATCATTTTTTAAGGTTTCGATATCTGCACCCTTTTTGCCAATAATTATACCAGGTCTTGAGCTATAAATTGAAAGTCGTAATTTTTTTGCAGCTCTCTCAATATTAATTTTTGAAATGCTAGCATTCTTAAGTTTATTTTCCACATATTTTTTTATACTAAGATCTTGATGAAGTAGTTTTGTATATTGATTTTTTGAAAACCATCTTGAAGACCATGTTTTATTAATACCTAGTCTAATTCCATACGGATTAACTTTTTGTCCCATTATATCTTTTCCTTTTCAATTTCAGATCTTTCTTCTACAATAATTGTAACCTTACTAAATGGTTTTATAATTGAACCAGCTCTACCTTTAGCTCTTGGTCTCCATCTTTTCATTCTTAGACTTTTTCCTACGAAAACTTCTTTTACAAAAAGTTTATCAATATCTAGTTGTTTATTATTTTCAGCATTTGCAACAGCTGCATTTAAAACTTTAAGGATAACTCTTGAAACCCTTTTTTGAGAAAACTTTAGTTGATTAATTGCTGAGCTTACTTTTAAATTTACAATACTATTTATTAAAAAAGAAAGTTTTAATGGACTTATTCTAACCATATTATCCTTAGCTATTGCTGTAAGATTCTCGTTCATTTTTGTTCCGCTTTTTTGTCGGCCGCTGTATGACCTTTAAAAGTTCTTGTTGGTGAAAACTCTCCTAACTTATGTCCTACCATTTGCTCGTTTATAGTCACAGGTACAAATTTTTGACCATTGTATACTCCAAAGGTTAAACCAACAAATTCAGGAAGTATTGTTGATCTTCTTGACCAAGTCTTTAAAACTTCTTTCCTACCAGATTGAGATAATTTCTCGGCTTTTTTCATAAGTGTAATATCAACAAATGGGCCTTTCCAAATCGATCTAGTCATTATTTTTTCTTCCTTTTAATTATGAATACATCTGTTTTTTTATTATTTCTTGTCTTTTTTCCTTTTGTAGATACACCCCAAGGTGTAACAGGATCTCTTCCTCCTGAAGTTCTTCCTTCACCTCCACCATGTGGATGGTCTACGGGATTCATTACTACTCCTCTTACTTTTGGTCTAAAACCAAGGTATCTTTTTCTCCCCGCCTTACCCAATTTAATATTTTTTTGGTCGGAATTTGAAACTTCACCGATGGTAGCTCTACAGTTTTTATTTATATGTCTAATTTCACCTGAAATTAATTTTATTTGAACATAAGGTTGTTCTTTTGATACAATTTGAGCTGATGCGCCTGCTGATCTTATTAATTGCGCACCTGCTCCTGGTTTGAGCTCTATATTATGAATGTTTGTACCAACTGGAATATTATTGATCGGTAAGCAGTTTCCATTTTTAATTGCTACATTTTCTCCAGATATTATTTTTTCACCTATCTTAATATTTTTTGGTGAGATAATATATTGATGTTCTCCATCCTCATATTTTACTAATGAAATGAATGCTGATCTATTTGGATCATATTCATTTCTTATAATTTCTGCAGTTATATCTGTTTTAGATCTTTTAAAATCTATTAACCTGTATTTTCTTTTAACACCACCCCCCATTCTTCTGGAGGTAATTCTTCCTTGGTTATTTCTTCCTCCTGTTGACTTAAATTTTCTTATTAAAGATTTGTGTGGCTTATCATTAGAGAGATCTTTTTTAGAAACTAAAACTGTTCCCCTAAGTCCTGGAGTGGTTGGTTTAAATTTAATTAACATTATTTAATCTCCAATGAAGCATCAATTGTATTTCCTTCATCTAAAGTCACAATTGCTTTCTTAGTATCTTTTCTAAATCCATATTGCCCCTTAAATGTTTTACCTTTACCACGTAATATTGAAGTATTAACTTTATTTACCTTAACTTTAAAAATCATCTCAATAGCATTTTTAATTTCATAAGAATTAGAATCTTTTGACACAACAAAAGAGTATTGATTAAACTGCTGAAGATTAGTCGATTTTTCAGTAGTTATTGGTTTCTTAATTACATCATAAGCCCTATCGATAGAAATATTTAAGTTTTTATTTTTCATGAAAGCCTCTTTGTTATTTCATCAATAGATTTTTGTTCAAAGAAAATTTTATCAAATGTAATAAGATCTTTAACATTTATGCCTTTTTGATTTAAGATTGATACTTTAGGCAAGTTAGAAGAAGCTAACTTAAAATTGTTATCTAAACCTTCTTCAGAATAAATAAATAGAGCGGATTTATAATCAAAATTTTTTAAATCCTGATGAAGCTCTTTTGTTTTAAAACTCTTAATCTGAAAGCTATCAATGATAAAAAGCTTATCTTCATTTAATTTTATTGACAATGCAGACTTAAGAGCCAATTTTTTTTCTTTCTTATTTAAACTAAATGAGTGGTCTCTATTTACCGGTCCCATAGAAACCGCACCTCCCCTAAAATTAGGTGGTTTATTGCTTCCTTGTCTGGCATTACCAGTACCCTTTTGAGAAAAAGGTTTTTTGCTTCGTCCACTAACTTCTGATCTTGATTTGGTTTTGTGAGAACCTTGTCTGGATTTAGCATTTTGAAATCTAATATATTGATGTATAAGATCAGGAAGTTCTCTAATACCAAATACGCTTTTTTCCAAATCGATGTCACCAACTGATTTATTTTTAAAATTTAAAACTGATTTCTTCATTTCTACCTTTTTACAGAGTCTTTTAAATATATAGTTGAATTCTTTTTTCCTGGAATAGAACCTTTAATAAGTAAAAGATTATTTGCTTTATCTATCTCAATTACTCTAAGATTTTGCTTAGTTACTTTTCTATTACCCATTCTTCCAGCCATCTTTTTTCCCTTAAAAACTCTACCTGGATCTTGGTTCTGACCAGTTGAACCGTGTGATCTATGAGAAATTGAAACACCATGAGAGGCTCGTAATCCTCCAAAATTATGTCTTTTCATAACTCCCGCAAAACCCTTACCTATGGATATACTGCTAGCATCGATATATTGGTTAACTTTAAAGTGATCTGCATTAAGTATTGTGCCAATTTCTAAAATATTTTCATTATCAACTCTAAATTCTTTCAATATTTTTTTTGGGCTTATTTTAATAGAAGAGAAAATTTTTCTTTGAGATTTATTAATTTTTGAAATATCTTTATTTGTATCTATTGAAGCAAGTTGTACTGCGTTGTATCCATGTTTTTCAATTGTTTTAATATTAGATACTATACATTCATCTACTTTTAAAACTGTTACATGAGTGTTTGTTCCATCGTTTTGATAAAAAGAACTATTCCCAATTTTAGTTGCTATTAAACCCGATCTTAACATATTAAATTTTTATATCCACTTCAACGCCTGCAGATAAGTCTAGTTTCATTAATGCATCTACTGTTTGTGGTGTTGGGTCGATTATATCCAAAAGACGGTTATGAGTTCTTATCTCAAGTTGATCTCTACTTTTTTTATCAACATGTGGTGATTTATTAACAGTAAATCTTTCAAATCTTGTAGGTAAAGGAATTGGACCCTTTACCTTTGCTCCAGTTCTTTTAGCTGTATTTATTATATCTTGAGTGCTGCTATCTAGTAGTGAATTGTCAAAACCTCTTAATCTTATTCTAATGTTTTGATTTTCCATTATGCCAGCTTAGCCTTTACTTCTTCTGCAACATTTGAAGGTACTTCTTCATAATGATCAAATTGCATTGTATAATTTGCCCTACCTTGAGATAATGATCTAAGGTTGTTTACATAACCGAACATGTTTGCAAGAGGAACCATAGCATCAACAACATTTGCATTGCCTCTAGTGGACATTTCTTGAACTTGACCTCTTCTACTATTTAGATCACCAATGACATCACCCATGTATTCTTCAGGAGTTACAACTTCTACCTTCATCATTGGTTCTAATAAAACAGGCTTAGCTTTGGAAATACCTTCTCTAAAAGCGGCTCTTGCAGCTATTTCAAAAGCGAGAACACTTGAATCAACATCATGATATGCTCCATCATATAATGTTGCTTTAAAATCTATACATGGAAAACCAGCTATAACACCTGTTTGTTGTTGAGCAACTAAACCTTTTTCAACTCCAGGTATATGCTCTGTAGGTATGTTTCCACCTTTAATCTGATTAATAAATTCATAACCACTACCTGGTTCTCCTGGTTCAAATTTTATCTTAACTCTAGCAAATTGACCTGCTCCACCTGATTGTTTTTTATGAGTATAGTCAACATCAAATGAATTAGATATAGTCTCCCTATAAGCTACTTGAGGTGCTCCAACATTTGCCTCTACCTTGAATTCTCTTTTCATTCTATCAACTAAAATTTCTAAATGTAGTTCCCCCATACCTTTAATTATGGTCTGCCCACTTTCATGATCTGTTGTGACTCTAAAACTAGGGTCCTCTTGAGCAAGTCTTCCAAGGGCTTGTCCCATTTTCTCATGATCTACTTTAGTTTTTGGTTCAACAGCAACCTCAATAACGGGGTCAGGAAAATCCATTTTTTCTAGAATAATTGGTTTATCTATAGCGCATAATGTCTCTCCTGTGGTTACATCTTTTAGTCCAACCAAAGCCACAATATCTCCTGCGTTAGCAGTTTTTATTTCTTCTCTATTATTTGCGTGCATTAATAGCATTCTTCCAATATTTTCTTTTTTTCCTGAGTTAGAGTTTAGAACAGTATCTTTAGTATTTATAGAACCAGAGTATATCCTTGCAAAAGTTAAGCTTCCAACAAATGGATCAGTCATGATTTTAAAAGCTAATGCACTAAATGGCTCATCATCTCCACAACTTCTGCTTAGCTCTAAACTATCATCATTTACGTCAACACCCTTAACATTAGATACATCGGTGGGAGAAGGCATATAGTCAACGACGGCATCTAACAGAGGTTGAACGCCTTTATTTTTAAATGCAGACCCGGTGAGAACTGGCACAAAAGATCCAAGTAAAGTGCCTTTTCTTATACATTTTTTTATTTCTTCAGTGCTTGGTTCAGTACCTTCCAAATATTTTTCCATTATTGAATCATCTTCCTCAATGGCTTTTTCAATTAATTTTTCTCTATATTTAGATACTTCTTCCTTCATTTCTTCAGGTATATCAACGATATCAAATTTAGCACCCAAACTTTCATCTTGCCAAATAATAGCTTTGTTAGATACAAGATCTACTACACCCTTTAAGTTACTTTCAATACCTATAGGTAATTGGGTTACAAGAGGATAAGATCCTAATCTTTCTGAAATCATATCAACACACATAAAGAAGTTTGCACCAGTTCTATCTAATTTGTTTACAAAGCACATTCTTGGAACTTTATATTTATCAGCTTGTCGCCACACAGTTTCAGACTGAGGTTCAACTCCGGCAACACCATCAAAAACAGCAACAGCCCCATCCAAAACTTTCAGTGATCTCTCAACTTCAATAGTAAAATCAACATGTCCAGGAGTATCAATTATATTAATTCTGTGATCATTCCAAAAACATGTTGTAGCCGCAGAAGTTATAGTTATTCCTCTTTCTTGCTCTTGCTCCATCCAATCCATTGTAGCAGCACCATCGTGAACTTCACCAATCTTATGAGATTTTCCAGTGTAATATAAAATTCGTTCAGTTGTTGTTGTTTTACCAGCATCTATATGTGCCATTATGCCAATGTTTCTATATTTTTCTAAGGGATGAGATCTAGTCATAAATTATTACCATCTAAAGTGTGAAAAGGCTCTATTTGCATCAGCCATTTTGTGAGTTTCTTCTCTTTTTTTTACTGCATTACCTTTGTTATTAAAAGCATCAATTATTTCGTTTGCAACTCTTTCTCTCATAGTTTTTTCATTTCTTTTAGTAGCTGAGTCTACAATCCATTTCATAGCAAGAGTTTGAGCTCTTTTTGGTCTAACTTCCATAGGAACTTGATAAGTAGCACCCCCTACTCTACGAGACCTAACTTCTAAGGATGGTTTTACGTTGTTTAAAGCTTCATGAAAAAATTCAATAGGTGTTTTATCTGTTTTTTTTGATACAATATCAAATGCTCCGTATACAATTCTTTCAGAAGATGATTTTTTTCCATCAAGCATAATTCTATTCATAAATTTAGCTAATACTAGATCTTTATACTTGTGATCAGGTAATATATTTCTTTTTTCTGCTGCTCTTCTTCTAGACATATTTACTTTGGACGTTTTGCTCCATAAAGAGATCTTCTTTGTTTTCTGGATGAAACTCCTTGAGTATCAAGTGTTCCTCTTAAGATATGGTATCTAACTCCAGGTAAATCTTTAACTCGCCCACCTCTTATTAATACAACAGAGTGTTCTTGTAAGTTGTGACCTTCACCTGGAATATAAGCAGAAACTTCTTGTCCATTAGTAAGTTTAACTCTTGCAACTTTTCTTAATGCTGAATTTGGTTTTTTAGGAGTTGTTGTATAAACCCTTGTGCAAACACCTCTCTTCTGAGGACTTTTATCAAGTGCTGGAACTTTGTTCCTTTTTTTAACAGCAGATCTACCTTTTCTAACAAGTTGGTTTATAGTTGGCATTTTCCCCTCTAGTTAAGTGTTTGGAATTTAATCCACGACCTTTAACAAATCGTAGGGGTCTTTATTAATTGATTTGAAAAAAGTCAAGAAGATATGCCTAAAATTACTAAATTTCTGAATTTTCAGAACTATTTTTATTAATTAATTCGTTATCTCTTTCAAATGCTATGTTTTCATAATCTGTTGTCATTTTGCCTGTCCCAGCAGGGATAAGTCTACCAACAATTACATTCTCTTTAAGTCCATTTAAAGTATCCACTTTACCTAAAGTAGCAGCATCCGTAAGTACTTTTGTTGTTTCTTGAAATGAAGCAGCAGATATAAATGAGCTAGTTTGTAAGCTAGCTTTTGTAATACCTAATAAAACTGGCTCAAATACAACTTGTTTCTTTCCTTCGTGACTCAAAATTTTATTAAGTTTTAAAACATCTCTTTTTTGAATTTGTTCACCGACAATAAGACTTGAATCACCTGATTCTTTAACTAGAACTTTTTGTAACATCTGTCTTGCTATTGTTTCAATATGTTTATCATTGATGTAAACACCTTGTAACTTATATACAGATTGTACTTCTCTAACTAAATACCTAGCTAATTCCTCAACACCCAAGATTCTTAAAATGTCGTGAGGCACTGGAGTTCCTTCAACAAGAATGTCACCTTTTTTTACGAAATCTTCTTCCTGAACATTTAAATATTTTGATCTAGGTATCAAGATTTCAAAAGTTTCTTTTTCATCTAAAGAAGTAATAATAACTCTTCTTTTATTTTTATAATCTTTGCCAAATGAGATTTTACCATCTATTTCACACATAATAGCAGGATCTTTTGGTTTTCTTGCTTCAAACAATTCTGCGACTCTTGGTAATCCACCTGTTATATCTTTTGTTTTAGATGATTCTTTTGGAATTCTTGCTATGACTTGACCAGCAGAAACTTCTTGTCCATCTTCGACACTTAGAATTGAATCAATCGACATAGGATAATTTGATAAATTTGCTTCATCTATGTTCTCATCTGTTAAGTTATCTACGATATTAATAGCTGGTTTAAAATTCTTACTCTTTTGATTCTGGCTCCAATCAATAACTATCTTGCTAGAAATTCCAGTAGTATCATCAATTGATTCTCTAAAAGAGATTCCTTGTTTTAAGTCTACATATTTTACATATCCATTTCTTTCAGCAATTATAGGTAGAGTATATGGATCCCATTCTGCTAATAATTGATTGTTTTCAACTTTATCATTATCATTAACAAGTATCTTCGAGCCAAAAGGAATATTGGTTGAATATTTTTCATCATTTTCATCTACAATCTTTATTTTTGCATTTCTGCTTAAGACAATTTTATTTTTAAATTTATCTTCAATAATTTTAATGTTCTCTAAATTTACAGTTCCTGATACTGCTGCGGTAGTATTAGATTGTTCCACAGAAGAACTTGCAGCACCACCAATGTGGAATGTTCTCATAGTTAATTGAGTACCAGGTTCTCCAATAGACTGTGCGGCTATAATACCTACAGCTTCACCTACATTAACAGGTGTCCCTCTAGCTAGATCTCTTCCGTAGCAAATTGAGCAAATTCCATTTTCTGTCTCA
>MDTB01117736.1_pt1 | contig 18725 bp, 17 predicted proteins | sample 811161 | NCBI WGS metagenome assembly MDTB01 (sample SAMN05326650, study PRJNA326480) | marine metagenome | isolation source: seawater | place: Mediterranean Sea | collected 2009
AATCAACATCACATTCCGCAACACATTCTAAATGAGGATCGTTTTCAATGGCTTGAACAGCAGCCTTTCCCATTTTGCCTTTAGCGCCATTTACAATTACTTTAATCATACCCTACTCCGTTCATTAATTTTTTCTAGTACCTTATCAAAAATTGCATCGATGGATTGTCCATTCGCAGGAATAACCACCATTCGATCTGAGTGAATTTGTGCACGCTTTAAATAAGCCTTCCTCACCCGCTCATGAAATGATAACTGCTCATTCTCAAAACGATCAAGGGTCGCTCGAGCTTTCGCACGTTGTAACCCTTCTTGTGGTGATAAATCCAACAAAAAAGTTAAATCAGGCTCTATTGCACGAGTTAACCGAATAATATCCAAAATATCTTGCTCATCATGCTCTCGACCACCATGCTGATAAGCATACGTAGAGTCAATGTATCGATCACACACCACCCAATCCCCACGCTTTAGTGCTGGTAAAATGACTTGATTTAAATGCTCAGATCGATCAGCCGCAAATAAAAAAAGTTCCGTCCGATTGGATGAAATATCCGATTGGTTAGCCAATAATAACTGTCTAAAAATTCGTCCAATATCAGTCCCACCTGGTTCTCGAGTCGAAATATAAGAGATATCACGTTCGTCTAACCAATCAAGCAACCGTTGACGCTGTGTTGACTTACCTGATCCTTCAATACCTTCAAATGTAATAAACATAATATTATTTCTTTACAGCCGTTAATTGAGGGTATACACGAACACGTCGATTCGGCTCTTCGCCAATACTCAAAGAACTTAAACTTCGTTCTGAAGCAATGCCGTGTTGCAAACGACGTTGATACGCATTTCTCGGGGCTGCATCAAACGCTCTTTTTTCTGAAACCACACGATCACAAATACTATTAATTTCATTTACAATATCATCATGAACCGCTTCATCAGACTGATCAAGTTGAAAGTATTCCCTCAAAAACTCCTGTAAACACTTTTGACTATTCGATTTGATCACATGAACTGGAATTCGATGCCCTTTTAAAAGTTGCTTCACTTTTTGATTCGATTTTACTTGAGACTGCGTTGTAATCAGTAAATCCGCTTGAGCAATCGTATGAGACACATCAGCAGCGACATTTAAGTCGCGAATTGCTGAATATAATTTATCCCGATTAATCGCAAAAGGAAAAATATTAGTTAACGTATCTGGCGAATAATGAATGGTTTGATCAAATTCGTCTGACCAATGAATAATTTCAGCTTCTTTTACAATTTCACCTTGATCTAATTGACGAATTTCTGGTTTATATTCCTCTCCTCGTAAATATAAATCAACCACTTTCGCAACATCTTTATAAACAGCAACATTGTGACGATGCTTAATTTCAACAATGTAATCAAACGTGGGATGCGCTTTTCGCTCCAAAACTGTTTTTTGAGAGCCTCGCATTTTAGCTTCTTCATCGCCCAAAATAACTGACTGAATACCTCCCAACAAATCAGATAATGTAGGATTTTTAAGTACATTTACAAAATCATCACCATGCGCAGTTCCAATTAATTGAACCCCTCGTTCAGCAATCGTTCGTGCGGCTTTTGATTCTAACTCGGTACCAATTTCATCGACAACAATCACCTGTGGGGTATGATTTTCAACCGCTTCGATCATCACTTTATCTTGTATTTCGGGGGATACCACTTGCATACGACGTGCATAGCCAATACCAGGATGAGGAATATCCCCTTCCCCACCAATTTCGTTCGAAGTATCAATCACCATGACACGCTGATCACATTCCGTCGATAAATAACGAGCAGCCTCTCGAAGCTTAGTCGTTTTCCCTACACCAGGAGGGCCTAAAATTAATAGGTTTTTACCCTCAGAAATTAAATCTTCAATTAATTGTGTTGATCCAATCACTGCGCGACCAACACGAATGGATAATCCCAACACCTTGTTTTGACGATTCCGAATAGCTGAGATACGATGCAACGTGCGTTCAATACCCGCGCGATTATCAGAATTAAATTGACCAATATTATCAATGACATGTCCCAAATCTTGTTGATTAACATCTGAAAAATGAGTTAATCTCTCATGTTGACCGTCAAATCGAATTGATGGTGGGTGACCAATATCCATCACAATTTCATATAAATCACTCAAATGGGAATGCGCCTTTAAATACGTTTGAATTTTTTCCGGCAAAATAGTTAATAATCGATCAATATCTTCTTGAAAATGTATGATCTGTTCATCTGTCATAGTTTCTGCTTCCCTTCAAATGCTTTGTCAATCGTAACTTCATCCAAATACGCTAGATCGGATCCAATCGGAATGCCTTGGGCTAATTTATAAATATTAACCGACGTGTTCGCTAGTAATTCTTGTAAGTAAAGGCTTGTTGTATCACCTTCAACTGTTGGATTCAATGCTAAAATTATATCCTTTACACCATTTTGTTGAATGCGCTGTTGCAACTCTTTAAAACGCAACAGCTCTGGGTAAATACCATCCAATGGCGAAATAACACCACCCAGCACATGAAATAAACCACGATATGATTTCGACTGTTCAATACTTAGAACATCTTTGGGTTCTGAAACCACACAAATCGTATCTTGTTGACGGCTATCATCCAAACAAATGTGACATTTTTTTTCCCATGTTAGGTAAAAACATGATTCACAAAACTTCACATTTTTTTTGGTATGAAGCAACACTTTTGAAAATGCATCAACTTTTTCGAGTGGCATCATAATGGTTTCTAATGCTAATCGTTGGGCCGACTTTTGACCAATACCTTTATATAAAGAAAAATGTTGAATAAGGTCGTCTAACGGAAATTTAGGATCAGACTGTGTAAAACCAGTAGGCTCAAGCAGGACCTGCGCCTCCAGAGAATAAGCCGCCAGTTACCGCTTGCAACTTATTTGTAGCTAAATCCTTTGCTTGTTTGATGGCTTTAGAAAACCCTTCACGAACCGCTTTTTCTACATGTTGTTTTTTATCTGCTGATAATAATGATGGATCAATTTCAAATTTAACCACTTTTAATTCACCTGTAATCTCAATTTTTATCTTACCATCAAGCTCAGTAACTGGAATCACACTTCGTTCAAGCTCTTTTTGAACGTCTTCCATCATGCCTTTCATATTTTGAGCCTCTTTTAAAGCTTTTCCCATATTTTTAAATTTTTCTAACATTGTTTTCTCCTTTTATAAGTTTATTTTATTATCTGTCCGTCAAACATTTCAATAATTTGATTAATTGTTTTTGACTGAGTAGGCGTCTGATTATCCGATTGAATAGTACCTGAAATTTGATTTTTTTTCTGATTATAAATTAAATTCACATCGGCAGTTACCACCCATTCAGATACAGATTGATTAGACAATTGATTATATGCATCCAAAAAACGATGCTTAAATTTATCTTCCGCTAATTTTTTTTCAAAAAATTGATAGGTTTCATCCAATACCAGATACAACACCTGGCTATTCTCAATTAATTTAGCCCCCTTCAAAACAGGTAAAAGCACTTGAAATTCCTGTGAAATTTTTTGCAATACTTGATCACAAATATCAACATTACCAGAAACAACTTGTTTAGACAGATTAGAAACAGTTGGCTTTTCAATCGTAGCTTGCGGCGCTACTGTAGATGCAATCTTATCCGAATCAGGAACAACTGAATTGGCTGGCGGATGATCGTGTTTTAAATTTGGTGAATGAGACGTATGTTCTTGAGTAATTACCATTTCTTCTGGCGATTTGGGCCGAACAATAGGCCCATTTTTCAAGGCTGAAATTCGCGAATATAAAGCAACCTGAGCCACCAACCCTGGGGTTGCTTGAAATTTCAAATGCTCTATTTGTTCACAAAACCATTGAAGCCAATCAGAAACAACCACATCTTTGACGGTAAATGGATGTTCATCTTGAACCAAAAGCACATGATGTAAAAAAGTAATAATATCCTCATATAGCTGAAAAATATCAATTCCCTGATCAACATAACGTTTTAAGTCGCGGTGTGCACTCGAATCACCATCAAAAATGCGGGACAAAAATTCCTGCAATTCAGATTCATCCACGGTTCCCAGAAGTCCAGAGATTGTTTCAATCAGAATCTTTTTATCATCACATACACTCATTAATTGATCTAACAACGAAAGTGCATCTCGCATCCCACCATTAGCGACGTTAATCAATTTAAGTAACGCTTGATCTTCGATTGAATAGCCTTCTTTTTCACAAATAGACAATAAATGGGCGTTGATTTGCTCATCTTCTAGCAGCCTAAAATGGAGCGTTTGTGCCCGAGATTGTATGGTAGCAGGAATTTTATGTAATTCAGTGGTCGCCAAAATAAAACAAACATTTGCAGGGGGTTCTTCGAGTGTTTTTAACAGTGCATTAAATGCACCAGTAGATAACATATGAACTTCATCAATAATAAAGACCTTACAAGAAGCTTCAACAGGTAAAAATTGAACCTGCTCAGTTAACTGACGCATATGATCAACGCCGGTATGCGAAGCGGCATCAATTTCAATAACATCAATACAATTTCCAGCTGTAATTTTATTACAAATATCACAATCCACAATGTTTTCGGTTGTTTTATTAACCATTTTAGCTAAAATTCGAGCCGTGGATGTTTTACCTGTTCCACGCGGCCCTGAAAAAATATAAGCATGACTTAATCGATCATGCCGGATCGCGTTACTTAATGTTTGAATAACATGCTGCTGTCCAACTAATTCAGATAAATCGTTGGATCGATACTTCCGGTACAAAGTTTCATACGTCATGTAGATCTCCATCAATACATACTTTTAGAAGCCCGCCTTGTAACTTTAACGAAACATCATTAAACAATTGATATTTTTTTTCAGCTTCATTAACGGCCTTTAAAACAATAAACGACGCAACATCATTTAAATTTAAATAATTAAACGCAAATAAGTTTAAAGGAAATGGGCAAGCAAGTTGCTTTACGTATTGATCTAAGGGTAAATTTTGGGTTAATAAACAATGAGAAACAACATGAAAAAAATAATCAATGGTTTGAGAACCAAACGGGCAATCAAAAAAAGATTGTTCTTGCGAGTCACCTAATTTAGGAAAATGAATAGCGGTTAAATGATCAATCATCCCTGCTGATAACGCATCAAGTAACTTACCCATTGTTTTTTTCGATCGTAATGGTGGATTAAACTTTAATAGTTGATTGTATGTTGTTAAATAATCATCCGACATCAGCATATGAAATGGTGAAACCCCAACCGTAACATTTGGATAGTCTTGTTTAAATCGATGAATTAACTGAAGCGCATCAAAAGAAGAAATAGATTGGAAATGGATGGGAACATTTATATTGTTACCTAAATGATTTAATACATACTGAACCGTTTGAACCTCTTCTAATTCAGACTCTCCGCGAATCCCAATTTCAAACGACGTGGACCCAGAATTTAAATGCGCTGCATTTTTAGACATCATCGTCATTGGGCCGAAAATAATTGGCACCCCAATCATGTCAACATACGTTAATGCCTGTTTAAATAACACATCATTTTCAATAATTCGCCCAAAATAGATAGCAGCTGCACCAGCGTCTACAAGCAATGATAATTCAGACAGTTCACTAGGCTCATTATCTTTAGATGCACAAGCAATAATAGACACATGGGATGCAAGATCACCAAGTTGATGTACCATTGATTCAATAATTTCTGGTTGATCTAAACAAGTCGATGAATGATTCGGCACATAAGCTAGATTTACAAAGCCTTTTGATCGGATTCGAGTCGTGTAAGGCACCACATCATCAACCAGCGGCGAGTAGAAAAAGTCAAATGTATTTGGAACAATCATTCCCTGAGTCACGTCAGAAATAGTAAGGTTATCTTCATCCTCATCTGGAATGTAACCAACCCCAGTAATTTTATTACCTTGAATTAATAAATTACGGACATTGACCTTATTATCTTCATTTAAAATTTTTCCATTAACGACTGCAATACTCATTCACTATCCTCCATTAATAATGAGAGAAGTGCCATACGAACAAAAACCCCATTGGATACTTGATCTAAAATAACATTATTTTTACCATCTGCAACATCTGAATCAAGTTCCACACCACGATTGATTGGACCGGGATGCAATATAATGGCATGCTTTGCAAGCAAATCTTGACGTTGTTTTGTTAGCCCAAACTGCTCTCTATATTCTCTTACTGAAGGTAATGCAATGCCATGCTGACGTTCAAATTGAATGCGTAACACATTGACAGCATCAACCGTTCCTAAACACTGGTCTAAGTCATAACAAATATTAACCCCCCAATCCGATACACATTCAGGAATTAAATTCGGAGGTCCCGATACGGTAACCGTTGCACCCAGCGCCAATAACCCCCAAATATTTGATTTTGCCACACGTGAGTGCATAATATCACCCAAAATTAAAACATGCTTTCCAGATAAATCACCAAGACGCTCTCGTAACGTAAACAAATCAAGTAACCCTTGCGATGGATGCTCATGGTATCCATCACCAGCATTTATAACTGGAATAGATACATGCTGACTAATAAAAAAAGGAACGCCACCATTGGAATGACGAACAACCAAAGCTTTCGCACCTAACGATTCAATATTTCGCATCATGTCAACAAGAGACTCACCTTTTGTAAGAGAGCTCGTTTTAACATCTAACATCATCGGAAACGCATGGCATCGTTGTGTTGCCATTTCAAAGGATAATCGTGTGCGTGTAGATGGCTCAAAAAAAACATGAACAACCGACTGATTTTTAAGATTTACAATGGTTTGATCCGTTTTAATTTGCTCTGCTTTGTTAAGAATAGTTAATATATCGGGCTTATTTAAAAACCGAAGTCCGATACAATGATTGATTCGTTGCGCCATTAAAGTTAAATTATAATTAAAATAACATTCAAATTCAATAACAACTATGGAAATAATAAACACAGCATCATTAATCAAACCAAATAACTATTCAATTACGGAAGACTTAGTCCCACACTTGGTTGAAAATAACTTAACCTTAGAAGATTCTGATTCAATGTATGAAACGTGGGTTAACCCAAGTAATTTGAAAACATTTGCACCCCTAACGAAGAAAGAATTAATTTCAGAAACAACCCATGCGAATGATATTCAATTAAATTTAAAAAAAGGCCGTAACCAAAAATTTTCAAACAATTTAGTGAAACAACATAGCATTCAGATTAGTTTATTCGAAGCAATCATCCTATTTGAAGCGCTTAAAAAGGACCATACCTTACATTATAAATCATCATTTCAAACTCATGAGAAAACAATGAGCACATTCAAATTATCGATGAAGAAAACAAACTATAAAATTGACCATGAAAAAAAATTAAATCAAATTACAGTATCAAAAAACAAAAAAATAATCGCAAATTTAAAAATTGAAAAAGAACAACAAGTGATTGAAAAAATGTCTGGGTCTTTTTTAAACCAACCATTTTCAATTGATCCAATTTGGATACAACAAAAAACAACCATTAATGCAGTAAAATTAATCCTGGGCGAATTTTCTACTGAAATTGTTCATCATCCTAAACATAAACAAACACTATGGCGCAGCAAAAAATCAGCTTTAATAATGGCGATTACTACAAATAAAACGTATCAAATTAATCAAAATCTATTTGTAAACATAAAAACGTATGAATGGCCAAAAATGAAATTAAAAACAATCCAATGGATATGCCCATGGCAATATTTACCGATTCAAGGAGACTACATTGTCAAAAAAAAATAAATTTGAAAAGTAAACCAACATGTCAATCCTAAAATTAACCGTCATTGAATTTAATGAAATTCTTGCAGATGTGATTCATAATCAACTTCAATTAAATCAATTATGTATTTCTGGTGAAATCAGTCAATTAAATTATTACAATGAAAAAAAGCATTTATATTTCACACTGAGCCAAGAAAATGCACATCTTCAATGTGTAATTTATAATCAGCATTTAAAAAAAATCCCCTTAATTAAAAAAGGTGACCAATGCAATGTTTTTGGTGCATGCAAATACCTTAAAAATAAAGGCCAGCTAATATTCTCATGTGTCAATATATCTCTTGACGGAGAAGGCAAACGAAATCATCGTTTAACTAAACAAATTGAAACGTTTAGAAAAAAAGGCTTTTTATCAAAAAAAACAGATAAAGAAATTCCAAGATTGATTGAAAAAGTATGCATTATTACATCAAATAAATCAGCCGCATATTTCGATATAAACAAAATTTTAAATTCATCCACACATTTTTTTGAATGTAGTCATATTTCATCCTCCGTACAAGGGCTATTGGCACCGCAACAACTTCGGGAAGCAATTCATACTGCAGAATTATTACAACCAGACATTATTTGCATCACTCGAGGAGGCGGTGCCGATCAAGATTTTGATTGTTTTCATGAAGAATCGGTTGCAAGCAAAATTTATCAATCAAAAACCCCCATTATCTGTGGGATTGGGCATGAGATTAACACCACGCTTGCCTGTTTATGTGCAAATAAAGATTTTGCAACCCCAACTGAAATGATTCAGTGGTTAATCAACCACTCAATGGCACCAGTTACATCTATAAAAGATAAACTTTTAAATGTAAAACATGAATTAGAAATGAATCAAATCACAATAAAACAACAATTAGTTAAACTAAAAGACAGTGCAAAATCTCACTTTAATAATCGACACCATGAAATCGCTGAAAAAGTAAATGAACTAAGAAATAGCATCACACTACTGAACCCAATGTCAAAGCTATCCCAAGGATTTATTTACTGTGAAACCAAAAATAAAAAGCCACTAAAAACTATCCAGCAGTTAAAAAAGAATGATAGGATATATATGAAACTATCAAATGGGAGCGCGGAAGCAGTTATAGATCATGTCAATAAAAACTGAGATAAAAGAAATTGAGGCTATGATCACCAAATTAGACGACCAAAACTTGGATTTTGAAAAGCAGGTTGAAGTATATGGTAAAACATTAAAAAAGTTTCATAGCTTAACCCAAAAAATCCATCAACTCGACACCGTCATTGAAGAAACTAAGCAATTAGAAAATGACATTTAAAAATCTACAAAATACATATCTACCTAAATTTGAAGCTGAACTTAAACAGGCCATTAATTTCAATTTACCTGACAACCGCAGTATCCTAGAAAAATCAATCAACTACAGTGTGGCAACACCTGGTAAACGAATCCGACCATTAATTTGTATGGCAACAGAAAAAAGTCTTACAGGCGTTACAAACCTAAGTATCCCGATCGGAGTTGCAACTGAATTAATTCATTGTTATTCCTTAATTCACGATGATCTTCCCGCCATGGATAATGATGATTTTCGTCGAGGAAACCCAACCTGCCACAAAGTATTTGGTGAAGACATGGCCATCTTAGCAGGCGATGTATTAAATACATATGTTTTTGAATATTTAGCATCACGTTTACCAACATATGTTAATAACAACATTAGCCTATCTATTATTAAGGAATTTGCAATTGCTTGTGGAATTCATGGCATGGCCGGAGGCCAGGTATTGGATTTGAAATCAGAAAACTCTCAAGATGCAACATTGGATGATTTGCAAAAAATCCATCACTTAAAAACCGGTGCTCTTTTAAAATTATGTTTTACAATATTTTCAAAAAATATAACTAACAACAAAAACGTCATTCAATTAATGGATAAAATAGGCAATGAATTTGGAATTTTATTTCAAATTATCGATGATATTATTGATGAAACTGGTGATTTAGAATCAATTGGAAAAAGTCCTGGAAAAGATGCCGAACAAAACAAATTAACATATGTATCACTATTAGGCCTTGAAAATGCGAAAAAAGAAGCAAAAAAACACTATTTACACGGATTAGAATTGATTAATCAGTTACCAAATTCAAGTGATGAGTTAAAAATTATTTTTGAGTATGTATTTAATAAAGGAGTTCAAAACATTGAATGATATTTTAGCAAATTTTTTCCCATTAATCGCATCGCTTTCATCGATGGCAATATCACAAACCTTAAAACTGTTTGCAATGATTATAAAAGGCAAGAAAATTGAACTAATTTCTTTAACTCGTTCAGGCGGGATGCCGTCATCTCACTCGGCCTTAATTACAGCGATTACCTTATCCATTGGTTTAAAAGAAGGGTTTAGCTCAAGCTTCTTTTTTCTATCAGTTGTTTTATCCCTGGTTGTTATCTATGACGCAAGAGGGATTCGTCATACTGTTGGCAAACACGCTAAAATACTAAATGACAGTATTCTAAACAGTGATAATAAAAAACTAAATGAACAAGTTGGTCATACCATGCCAGAAATATTTGTTGGAATTTTAATCGGCATCATAGTTTCTTTAACTATGTATAATATTGCTAATTTCTAGTATAATTCGTAAATGGAAAAAAAAATTCTAGACACCCTAAATTTTCCTGAAGATCTTAAAGATTTATCACATAATGACTTACTTCAATTATGTAATGACATTAGAGAACGACTCATCGATGTCACCAACAAAGTGGGCGGACATTTAGCATCAAACTTAGGCGTAGTTGAACTCACGGTTGCTTTACACACACTATTTGAAAGTCCTAACGATAAATTTTTGTGGGACACGTCGCATCAAACATATGTCCATAAAATGCTAACTGGACGGTTAAATGAAATGTATACAATTAAACAATACAAAGGGTTATCAGGGTTCGCAAAAATTGCAGAAAGTGATCACGATATTTTTGGCGCAGGTCACGCATCAACATCATTATCAGCAGCAATTGGCGTCGCTCAAGCACGAAATGCAAAAAATGAAAAACATTCTGTTGTATGCGTTTTAGGCGACGGCGGATTGTCGGGTGGTATGGCTTATGAAGCCTTAAATAACATACAAGAACTAAAAGGCAATTTTATCTGTGTACTTAATGATAATAACATGTCAATATCCCCCCCAGTTGGCGCAATGGCGCAATATATTACATCCATTCGAACAACTCAAATTTACGATGGATTAAAACTTAAATTTAAACGAATTCTAGATCGAATCCCTAAAATAGGATCGCCTCTAAAACGTCGAATAGAAAAAACAGTTGAACGTCTTCGTAGCACATTACTTGATGTACCAACTGGCGTATTATTCGAAGAATTTGGATTCAAATATTTAGGACCAATAAATGGGCATGATTTATTAAGTATTATGGCGGCATTACGCTATGCCAAACAATACCCTGGCCCAATTATGATTCACATCATCACAACCAAAGGCAAAGGAATGGAAGTGGCTGAACAAAATCCAGTAAAGTATCACGGTGTTTCGGCAAAACAAAAAAAAGAAGCACCAGTAAAAGAAAAAAAGATAACGTATACCCAATGCTTTGGAAACGAAATCATTGAAATTTCGAAAAAAAATAAAAATGTCCATGTAATTACCCCTGCAATGCGTGAAGGAAGTGGCCTTGTTGAATTTGAAAAAGAATTTCCAGATCGGTATTACGATGTTGGCATTGCCGAAGAACATGCGGTTACATTTGCCGCTGGTTTATCAAAAGGTGGTATAAAACCAGTACTAGCAATCTATTCAACATTTTTACAACGCGGTTTCGATCAGGTTATCCACGATGTGTGTCTACAAAAATTATCAATGATATTTGCTATTGATCGGGCTGGATTAGTGGGTGCAGATGGACCAACACACCACGGTGTGTTTGACTACAGTTATCTATTATTAATTCCAAACATGGTAATCTGCGCACCAAAAGATGGTGCTGAATTAAAACAAATGTTAGGTTGGGCAGTTAACGAAGATCGAATAATAAGTATTCGTTATCCAAGGGGCGAAGTTCCAAAAGAAGATGGCAATTCAATCGCACCAATTGAATATAAAAAATGTCAAATCATGATAGAAGCACCAGAGGAAAAAATCGATTTATTAATTATAGCAACTGGAAATTTTGTTTGGCCATCCGTGTCTATTGCAACTGATTTAATTAAAGAATGCAATGCCTCAATATCAGTCGTTAACCTAAGATTTATTAAGCCACTGGACACAGAAACGTTAGAGCCATTAATCAAACGGTCAAGCACAGTTGCCGTAATTGAAGATGGCGCTAGAATTGGTGGGGTTTATCATTATATATTGAATGAGTTTAGTCACTTGAATAAACCTTTGAATGAATGGATTTCATTTGCAATACCAGATAAATTTATTGATCATGGACCTGTGCCTGATTTATTTAAAGAAATAAACTTACATCCCGATCAAATTAAAACATCGTTAAAAAATAAGTTAAAGTGTCCATCACTTTCATCTCAGTCTTAATTTAACAAAATTATCACACGTCATTTTTGACAGAAATCGGTTATTTAATTTTTGTGATTGCATCGAATCTGAGGGATGCGGCCCATAATCATGACCGGGGTAAATAATAGTAGTATCCGGTAACGATTTCAATCGTTGCAACGATAAAAATAAATCGGTTACGTCAGACCCTTTAAGATCCGCACGACCACAACCATTAATAAATAATGTATCACCTGTAATTAAATAAGGCGCAAAATAAAAACAAACACCACCGTGGGAATGCCCTGGCGTATGTAAAACTTGCCACTGATAGCCGCCAATTTTAAGGTGATCATGATCCATTATCGAAATTGTTTGAGGGGTATCAATCTGATCGGATTCAAGATGGTGTACAAATGTCGGAATGCGTGAGAATCTTGCATGGCATTGTGGTACCCCTTGAATATGATCATAATGGGTATGCGTTAACCAAATTGAACGCGCAGTTAACATCTTTTTATCAATAAATTCAAATAACAACTCAACATTCCACGTTGGATCAATAATTACAGCATCGTTCGAAAAAGAATCTTCAATAACATAAGACAAGTTTTTCATTTGATTGCATCGAAATGCATGAACAGAAATAGCCATAATCAAATCATACAAAATTTAAAATTTTCAAACCATAGAATAAACGAGTTGAAATAATTTGCAAAAGAAAAATCAAACAATATAAAATATATTGATGGTCTTCCTTGAATTAGTTCCAAGTGATAAAAAAACGGTGATTGCGGAAAGCAGATGGGCATTCGATTCATTTAAAGATATTGAAGGAATAAATATCCCAGATATCCTGCGATTGAGTAATCGCAGTTACGATATTGTACAAACACTTGCAAGTGAATCAATACCAAACATACCACATATTCGAATATGTGATTTTCCTATCGAAAAACTCTTAAAGTTGTGTGAAAAATTATTAAAACATAATGTTATAAATATGCTATTGATTTCCGGAGACCCACCTCCAAATCCACTACAACCTGTTTATAAACATAATATTATTAATGTAATTTCATTAATCAAACAACATTACCCAAAAATGAATATTTACGCCGGACATGACCCCTATCGACAAAGTTTTAAATCAGAATTTGAATATTCTCAAGAAAAAATAAATGCAGGTGCAAAAGGCTTATTTACACAACCGATCTTTGATATCAACCTCGCTAATATGATCATTAATTTAAATCTAAACTGTGAATGGTTTATCGGTATATCCCCAGTGTTAACTGAAAAATCTTTTAATTATTGGGTATCTCGAAATAATGTTGTTTTCCCATCAAATTTTAAATTATCTTTTGACCATAATGTAAGGATTGGAAAAAGCATTATTAAGTTATGCAAAGAAAACAATCAAAACAATTATATTATGCCTATAAAATCCGATATTAAAAAATATTTAAAACAATTACTTTATGAAACAACAAATTAAATTTATTAAACAATTCTGGATAGCTTTTATACCCATTATTTTGTTAAATATTGTAGCTTTACGCCAAATTTATTTGCATAACACAAACTATTTAAGTCGCTGGAAAGGTGGCGGCTTTGGCATGTTTTCAAAAATAAACGAGCGTTTTGTACACATCCACTTAATTCACAGAAATACATTTGAATGTGCTGAATTTCACTATGAAATCTCAAATGATATTCAAAAAATTGAAAATTACCCTGATTATCTTGCACTCGAAAAGTTAACTCGCAAATTAAGCAAAAAAATATGGGTATATTCGTTTATGAATAAAAATTTTAACCGCAATATGAATCTTGAGAAGTCAGTGCATATGATCGGAACAAAGGAAAAATTAAAACAAGACGATAAAATTGCAGTTTTTGATTCGCTTGAAGTTCAAGTTTATGATATCGAATTTAACAAGAAAAATTTTTCGGTTAGACCAAAATTAATAAGAAAGATGAATTTTCTAAAATGATCAAAACAATAAATAATGTGATTAAAAACCTAGACCCATATGACTTCACATTACTTCTAACCATTTTCTTTATCATCACGCACTTTCAAGAAATGGCAAATCAAACGCCTTTTTTATTTATACCATTGGTACTAATATCTGCCATTGGGTTCTTATTTAAAGAATCACGACAATCAAAAATCTTTTGGATGAGTGAAACCATTTTTTATGGAATTTGGGTTATTCTTAATTGGCAAACGATCGACAACCATATGTATCTTTGGGGATTTTGTTTATTAGCAATAACCTGCAGTTTGTTTTCTCATGATAAATTTAAAGCACTACAAATCTCAGCAAAAGGGTTAATTTTATGCTGTATGACTTATGCCGTATTTCAGAAATTGAACCCAAATTTTTTAAGTGGTGATTTTTTCTATTTTACTCTAATTACAGATCCTAGATTTAATTTTATTGGGCCACTTATTCAATATAATTTAATGGATGTGATTACTGAGAATGAAAGCTTTTTAAATGAGTTGATGTCAAATTCAAAAACTGTACTCTTAAATCCAGGACCATTTATTTTGAACCCAATTAGTAAAATTATTTCTTGGTATGTCATTATAATTGAATCATTAATTGTTATTTGTTTTCTATTTCCAAGACAACGATTATATCAATGGCAACATTGGTTACTATTACTATTTTTAAGTACCTATTTTATATTACCAATCAAAGGGTTTGCATTTACCTTAATCACCCTAGGCTTTTGTTTAATTAAGAAAGAAGACATCAACTTAAAATATATTTATTTAGCATTTATAATCTATATTTTTTCCTTTTCTGGAATTATTGTTGATACTTTATTCAAAGCTACGTATCCGATACTTTAATAATATAGGCAACAACATAATAGCTGGGTTGATTAGCCCAAGAATGTGTGTGACCACCACCATCATGGGTATGGCCACCAGTCGTATTTGCATGTTGCTCATGATGCGTGCCCCCATTTGATTGTTCCTTACTTGAATGGTTATGATTTGAATCAATATGATGATCATGATTTCTTGGCTGCGTAATACCATGACCGCCACCCTGTTTACCATATTCAAAAGAATTTGTAGGTGGAGTTGCACCTTTTAATGTTGAGTTATATGAAGAATTTGAAACTTCAATACCATGTGTATGCTCGCCACCTAATACATCATGTGTGTGAGCCCCACCAATATGCTCATGTTCACCACTAGTCACAGAACTAGAGTTTTCACCACCGGTTTTAGTAGCTGACGCCTCAATTCCTGCAGCATCCGTACCTTTAATAAACTTATTTCTCAAATCAGGTGTATTATTAGTACCATCACACAATTGCCATCCAGTTGGAATCGCACTAATTGCACCTGACCAGATTACAATTGCACCTTGAGGAACTGGGTACATACGATCTTTTAGTGATTGTGAAGAATCCGGATTTTCTTTGTACAATCTAGCGGCTTTAACAGTACCATTAACATCTAAATTATACCCAGGTGTTTTTCCAATCCCTACTTTTTGTTCGCGGATTATGATGTCTGGATTTGAGAGATTCGATCCTTTTGATTCAATCAACATTTCTGTACTTGTACCATTCTCACGAAACCCAATAAACGCTTGATGAGTACCCGAATTAACAGAAAATTTTATCATCGGAAAATGAGAGGTTGATGTTTCTTCTAAAAATAATTTTGCATCACTTGAAACGTTATATAAATAAAAATTGCTCGTATCTTTCTGAGTATCTTCACCAAATGTTACAGAGTTACTATGAACTGTAAACACACGATTATCAGAAACATTAACATTAAACTCTTTCGCAATTCTAAAGTTTAATGCATGATCCGATGGACTAAGTCGAAACTGCGTTGGCTTAAAATCAAATAACTTAACCTGACTTGAATTGTAAACTTCAAGTTTATTTTTAATCTTAGTGCCACCAAAAACGGCCAATGCTTCAAGCGGTTTTTGAATGCCAACACCCACACGATTTTTCACTAAAACACCTTTAAAACCTGATGGAGGAGTCGGTGAATTTCCTACCCTTAAGGAATCCTTTGAATAAAACGTAGTCCCTGTAGATAAATTTGAAAGATGACCGACTGACATTTTTGCTTCAACCGTTAACCCATGATTCGTATTAACTAAAGATGAAGCAAACGTCTTACCAACTGTTGCCGCACCATCAATATAAAATGTATTTTTATTACGATCTCTAAAAATAGACACATAGCTGTCAGTTATATTTAGCGCCGCAGAATTATCCGTAAAGACATTCATATTACGACTAGCTACAAATACCATCTCATCGGGTTTAGCCGCATACAATGCACCCAATGTATTTTTATTTAATTGAATTAATGCACCTTTTGATAATGATGAATTAAAAAACCGAAACCCAGATCGACCAGAAGGTTGAGCTTCAAATAATATACTGGATGCTCTACCAGATTGTTTTAAATGCAAATCAGCACTCGGAGTTAAATTAAATACACCTAGTTTATGATCAAAACCAGCTTGACCTTTCATTGCCAATAAATTACTTGAAACCGAATTAAAAATAATACTATCATTAGTAACGGCATTTTTTGTATCAACAGAGAATAAGATCTGATTATTTACGGTTGTAGCTGTGGTATTGTCAAAATCAATATTTCGAATATCCAGCCGTGTTGAAACATTTAGCGTTGCCGTTGTCATATGTGAATTTACATCCAAGGGGAAATCAGGAGAATTTGTATTAATACCAACATTACCAGATGGATAAAAGAGCTTGTTTACATTTAATTGCCATTTAAAAGGAATGTTAGATACCCGACTCCCATCCGCATGAGTACCACCTAATAACAAGTCACCATTCACTGTAATTGTCCCCTCAATTAAACCACCGTCTAATAACGTATTATAAAGCTGAATTGAATCATTATTCCCATCGCTATTTGTATCCAATAAATTGATAGATACACCACCATTCGGTAGAATTTCTTTAAATTCAATAATATCTTTTCCATTTGGCTCAATAAAAGCTGGCGATGATAAAGGATCAAGATCAATACCATCAAAAAGCTTAGTTTCATAAAGCCGATTATAATAGCCAGGAGCTGCAATAGAAATTGTATCTTGATCATCAATTGAAAGACGAACACCTGAAGATTCATCAATGTGAAGCGATTTAACAGATCGAACTTCGAGGTTATCTGCAGTGTTTGTTGAGGACTTATCGATTACAAATGATTGAACTAAGCGCTTCACACCATTATGCTCATAATAAATCGGCGCATTAAAAAGAGCATCTCCAACCACATAAAGCTGTGCGTTATTTGTAACATCAGAGGAATTAATCGCAATTTTTCGATTAGCAGAAATAACCAAAACATCTGAACCAGAAAATGATTGAAATCGTATGGGTTCATTACTTTTTTGTTTCAAAATAAGTTTACTATTATTTTTAAATATCGATGCAATAAATGATTTATCGGAATTAATAAAATTAATGTTATCCTTATTCGATAGTTCAATATCGCCATTAATAACAACTTCTGATGTTGGACGAGATGAAAAGGTTGCCGTAAGTAAACTCAAATGATTGGAATCATCAAGCGAAACAAGTGTTTTTGTTGAAGCTGATCCTACATTCTTTAATGAAAATATACCATCATCATTTTCAAAAATAAAATTACCAGATCCATTTTCAAGAAAAACTTGTGATTTTATCGTTGATTTTAAGGCTACCTGGGGATTACTTTCTGAATAAGCTAAAACCGAAATTAACTGCGTATTTGTTGTTCCTAAGGCCATATTATTATGGCCAAAGTCAGCTAATAATTGTTGGTTTCTTTTAACATGAATCGACGGGTCAGCAGCCGTAATTGATTTTAAGTAGATTCGTTGACCAGCATACGAGTCACCACCGGCACCACCGTTATTAACATTAAACGCTAAACCACCACCAAAAACTGAAAGTTTTGCATTCGCTGAACTAGTTGCACCAACAATAAGTTCACGATCTTTATTAAATACAATCTTTTTTTGTGAATTACTAAGAAAATTGATCGGTTGAGGAGTTGAATCATTCCCTGACAAGATGGTTAAGTGATTTAATGAATCGAAAAACAAATATTGAGGTAAGCTATTTCCCAAATGGCCCTTATGACCAATCCCCACCATCTTATAGTGATCAGCATAAGTATTCGCAAATGAAATTGAACGTTTGCTATCAAAACCAAATTGAGAGGTATCACCTAAAATAACCATACTGGTTGGTGTTAATGACATCAATGATCTTAATTGAACTTGTTCATTACGTTTAAATGTTTTCGTAGTATGCTTCAATTTTAATTTTTGATTTTCAATCATTATCAGT
>MDTB01012905.1_pt1 | contig 18724 bp, 19 predicted proteins | sample 811161 | NCBI WGS metagenome assembly MDTB01 (sample SAMN05326650, study PRJNA326480) | marine metagenome | isolation source: seawater | place: Mediterranean Sea | collected 2009
GTTGCAGATGGAAGAGATATGGGAACCGTGGTATTTCCTGAAGCAAAGGTTAAAATTTTCTTAGACGCATCCGTAAATGAAAGGGCAAATAGAAGATTTTTAGAGTTGCAGAATCGGGGCCAAGACGTTAATATGCGCGATCTGATTTGTGATATTGAAAAAAGAGACAATATGGATAAAACGAGAGATTTATCCCCTTTAGTTTCTGCAGATGATGCAATCATTATTGATTCATCTTCTATGTCACCTGAAGAAGTACTGAGTTTTACTAAAAAACTTATAAAAAGGAAAATATATAAATGAACGAATCATTTGCAAATTTATTAGATGACAGCTTGAAAAATCTTGACATGCAATCTGGGTCAATTGTTTCTGGAGTAGTCTTAGAAGTTGATAAGGATTGGGTTACTGTTCATGTAGGATTAAAGTCTGAAGGCGTAGTTTCAATTGACGAATTTAGAAATAATGAGGGTGAATTGGATATTTCTGTTGGAGATGAAATAGAAGTTGCTCTAGAAGCAGTAGAAGATGGTTATGGTGAAACTAGAATTTCTAGAGAAAAAGCAAGAAAGATAACAACATGGAAAATGCTTGAAGATGCACTCGAAACTGGTGAATTTGTAACAGGAAAGATTCACAACAGAGTTAAAGGTGGGTTTGCTGTTGAAGTAGAGGTTGTAAAAGCTTTTCTACCTGGCTCATTAGTTGATGTAAGACCCTTAAAAGAGGCACCAGATATCGAGAATACCATACAAGAATTTAAAGTTATTAAGTTAGATTACAAAAGAAATAATGTGGTTCTATCAAGAAAAGCGGTTTTGGAAAAAAATAATTCTGCTGTAAAAATTGAGTTACTACAAAATCTTGAAGAGGGACAAATAGTTAAAGGCATAGTAAAAAATATTACAGATTATGGAGCTTTTATTGATTTAGGTGGCTTAGATGGCTTACTTCATATTACTGATATTTCATGGTCTAGAGTCACAAATCCCTCAGAATTTTTGAGTCTTGGTGATGAGATTGATGTGAAAGTTTTAAGTTTTGATAAAGAAAAACTTAGAGTATCACTAGGATTAAAACAAATTCAAAACGATCCCTGGGAAAATGTTGAAAATACTTATTCAGTAGGTGGTATTTATGAAGCAGTTGTTTCAAATATTACTGATTATGGATGTTTTGCTCAACTTGAAGAAGGTATTGAAGGATTAATTCACCTCTCAGAACTAGATTGGACAAGCAAGAACATCCATCCTTCAAAAGTTGTTGAGATGGACCAAAATATAAAAGTTATGATTTTAGAAATAGATCACGAAAAAAGAAGAATTTCATTAGGTTTAAAACAAACCAAACCTAATCCTTGGACAGAATTTGCAAACAAATACTCCATTGGTGACAAAGTAAGTGGAATTGTTAAGTCAATAACAGATTTTGGGATATTTATTGGTCTTGAAGGGGAAATTGATGGCCTTGTTCATCTCTCTGATATTACTGAAAATGAGGATCCAAAAGAATCGCTTAACGAATTTAAAAAAGATGATATGCTGGATTGTATAGTATTTGCAGTTGATGCAGATAGAGAAAGAATTTCGCTTAAATTGAGTGAATAATAAAAAACAACAAATCATAAATAGATCTCAAATCGAACACGTTTTAGCAAAAAAATTTTCAAGATTTAGCAAGTCGCAAATCTCTGCGGCAGTTGAAACTATTTTAGACTCTATTATTGAGTCAGTCGCTTTAGATCAAAAAGTTGAAATTAGGGGATTGGGTACCTTTTCGAAAAAGCTTATTAGACCTAGAAGATTTATTAATCCAAAAACAAAAGAAATATCATATATAGGTGAGACAGCCATAATGCACTTCAAGCCATCAAAATCATTGATAGAAAAGTAACTTAAGTTTAAGATTTGTAAATTATGTCAAAACCTATCATTGTTGCAGTCGATGAAACCAAACTTAATTCCTTAAAAAGGATAGTTGATTCTCTAGATACCAATTTATGCATGATAAAAATAGGTAGCGTTAGCTTTAATGCTATAGGCCACCAAGCAATAGATTATGTCGCCAATAAGGGATTCAAAATTTTTTTAGATCTTAAATTACACGATATTCCAAATACTGTAAAAAAATCTATAGAGGGATTAATTTCTTTACCAATAAGCATGATGACCATTCACGCTTCAGGTGGTTATGAGATGATGAAAGCAGCTAAAAATGCAGTTGGTAAAAGTGGTATAAAAATATTTGGTGTTACAGCATTAACAAGTCTAACTGATGATGATGCTTCAATTATTTTTAGAAGAACCACTGCAGATCAAGTGAATGTGATGTTAGATTTAGCTGAAGAGGCTGGAATTGATGGAGTTGTATGTTCTCCTCATGAATTGTCATTGGTATGTAAAAGAAAATCTTTACTATCAATCACACCTGGAATTAGATTATCTAAAGCTATAGATGATCAGAATAGAATAATGACTCCTAAAGATGCTATAGCAAATGGTGCTGATTATTTAGTGATTGGCAGACCTATAACCTCCTCAAAAAATATCAAAGCTACTTTGATAGAAATTCATAACTCAATATAATTATCATGAAAATTCTTAATGAAATTCAAAAAGCTACAGCTAATACTAAAAGATATATTTATAACTACTCATATTCAAACCAAGAACTTACCTACAAATCTTTGTTAACTGGGTTTAATAACAATCTTTTTTCTCTTTTTAATTCTTATTATCATGAGTTAAATATTTCTCAATCAATTCAAGATCTATTCAAGGGTAAAATTGTTAATCAATCTGAAAATCAAGCAGCACATCATCATGTGTATAGAAGTTTATATTCTAAATCTCTAAATAATTTTGCAAATAAAGAATTAATTGAATCATGTCGTTTTAATATTGAAAAATGTATTAGTCTCAAAGATAAACTCATTAAAAAAGGTATTAAAAATATAGTTACATTAGGAATTGGAGGATCATTTGAAGGACCAAGATTATTAATTGAAACATTAACAGACGAAAATAATAGATGTTTTAATCATATATTTCTTACCGGACCAGATATTTTTGAATTTACTGAAAATATTGAATCATTAAAGCAGGATGAGACTTTTTTTATTGTTTGTTCAAAGTCATTCAGCACTGATGAAATATTGCAAAGTTTAGCTTTGTCAAAAAAGTGGCTTGAATCTAAATGTGATTTTAATGATCATTTTATTGCTGTTACCTCTCAAGTAGAAAAAGCTAAAGAGAAAGGTTTTAAAGATAATATAATAGAGTTTCCATATGAAATTGGTGGAAGATATTCAATTTGGTCACCTGTATCACTACCCGCAATATTAGAATTAGGCTCAAATTTTAAAGATTTTTTACTTGGAGGATTTAATGCTGATTGTCACCTTTTAAATGATAAAAAATATAACGAATTTATAAACTTATTAAGCTTCGCTGATATTTGGTATAACAATTTTGTCAATAAGCATACTAGAGTCCTTTTAATATATAGTTGGAAGTTGCGACATTTCTCTGATTATCTTCAACAGCTTGAAATGGAGTCTCTTGGGAAAAAGCCAAATCCTAAATCAATATTTACGAAGACTGGTCAGGTACTATTTGGTGGTTTTGGCTCAACAGCACAACACAGTTATTTCCAATTACTTCATCAAGGCACTGCATCTGCATGTGCAGATGTTATCTCAATTGAAGATAAAAAAAACCTTAATAAACTTTTACATGCACAATCGCAAGCTCAATCAAGTCTTTTGGCTAATGAACCAAACATAAATCTTAAATCTAATGAGCAAGTTAATGGCAATATTCCAACAAATTTGTTTATATTAAAAAATTTAGATCCTAAAAGTTTAGGGTATTTAATTTCCTCTTGGGAGCATAGAACTTTTATAAATGCAAAAATGCTCCAAATTAATCCTTTTGATCAATATGGAGTAAGCGCTGGAAAAATTTTTACTAAAAAATATTTAAATGATCATGGCGGTTGATCTTAAAAAAGTTCCCTCCACACCAGGTGTTTATAAATTTTTTAGTAATCAAGAAATAATTTATATAGGCAAAGCAAAAAATTTACGAAATAGGGTATCCAGTTATTTTGGTAAATCTTATAAGGATAGAAAAACTTCTCAAATTAAATTTTTGACTGATAAAGTTGAAACATTTACTACAAAAAATGAAGTAGAAGCTCTTTTGCTTGAGCAAATGCTTATAAAGGAAAATAAGCCAAAGTTTAATATTCTATTAAGAGATGATAAAACATATCCATATATATATTTTTCTTTCGATCACGAGTTCCCAGGAATTTATTCAAAAAGAACTAAACAAGCTGTAAATTCTAATTATTATGGTCCTTATGTTAGTTCAGGAGCTGTAAAAAAATCTATAAAAGAAATACAAAAAATTTTTAGACTAAGGAATTGTAATGACTCAACTTTTGCAAATAGATCACGACCATGTATCGAATTTCAAATGAAAAGATGTTCCGCACCTTGTGTTGGTAATATAAGAAAAACTGATTACTTTGAAGATCTTGAATCTGCGAAGTTGTATCTTACATCCTCTGATTCCCAAATAATAAATCGACTAAGAAACGAAATTAGAACGGCGTCAAAAAAATTAGAATATGAAAAAGCTGCTGAAATAAGAGATAGACTTAAGAGGCTTGAGCTATTAAGGGAAGAACAATCTGTAGTAACCCTTGCAAGGGATGTCGATATTTTTTCAATTCACTATGAGAACAGTTATATAGGCGTATCAATTATAGTTGTAAGAAGAGGAAAGATAAGGGGAACCAAGACTAATTTAATCAAGAAAGCTTATTTTAATTCTATAGAAGATATCTACCAAGCAGCTATTTTAAATTTTTATGAAACTCAATTAGATATCCCAAATAAAATTTTATGTGCTCACAAACTGGAAAGTAAAGTTTTAATAGCCAAGGTAATAGAAAAAAAATTTAATAGCGTTATCAACATTTCTAATTATCCAAGTAAATCAATAAGACCAATATTTAATTTATGTAAATTAAATTCTATGCAAGTAATTAAAAACCATTTAAGTAAATTTGATAAATATAACTTTGCATTTCAGGACATATCGAATAGTCTCGGAATTTACAAGGGCATTAATAAAATTGAAGCGTATGATGTCAGTCACATTTCAGGTGAACATGCTATAGCATCATGTGTTGTTTACTCAAACTCAGGAGCTATCAAAAAAGATTACAGATTATTTAATATTCCTAAATCATTGTCAGGAAATGATGTTGGTTCATTAAAACATGTAATTGAAAGAAGACTTAAATATTACAATGACAAAAATGTTAAACCTAATTTGATTTTAATAGATGGAGGAAAAAATCAACTCAACTATGCTGAAAAGGTTATAAAAAAATCAAAATATAAAGATATAAAAGTTATTTCAATTGTAAAGGGTTTAAATAGAATTCGAGCTACTGAAACGGTATTGTCAAAAGATGGAGTGATTGAATTTGAGAGACAATCAAAGGGTTATTTGTTGTTGCAAGAGATTAGAGATGAATCTCATAGATTTGCAATTACAGCTCAACGAAAAAAGAAAAGAAGAATAATAAAAAAATCAAAGCTTGATGAAATTGATGGAATAGGGCAGATTTTAAAGAAAAGACTGCTTTTAAAATATAAAAGTATAAAAAATATAAAATCAGCTAATATTAAAGAGTTAATGACTGTTAAAGGCATAAATGTCAGAATAGCTAAATTACTTTTAGAGAAATTATAGAAATGATAATTTTTATTAATTTATTAACAATTTCGAGAATACTAATTGGGCCTATAATTTTTTTATTGTTAATGTCTCCAAATGGATATGCTATAGCTTTGACATTATTTTTTCTAGCTGGAGCAACAGATTATCTCGATGGTTATTTTGCAAGGAAATATAACGCACAATCGCAGATTGGAGAAATACTTGATCCAATTGCTGATAAAATCTTAGTACTTTTTGTTTTATTTGGGCTTGCAATTAATCTCTCAAGTTATCTTATAGGCTTTGTTGGAGCAACAATAATAGCAAGAGAAATTTGGATTGGTGCTTTGAGAGATCTTAATTCAAGAAATAATAAGTCTGATGCCACAAAAGTAATGTTCATTGCAAAAATCAAGACAACAATTCAATTATTTACAATTTTTATATATTTACTTGGATTGTCTTTCAGTAGCATGATTTTATTTATTTTTGGCGATATTTTTTTACTGATGTCATTATTCATAACTGTATATACTGGCCTAATCTATACTTTAAATTCTTTTAAAAAATGAATTTATTGAATAATAATTGTACTTTATTGTTTCTAATATAAAATTCAAATATGAAGATAGTTATAGTAAGTGGTGGTTTTGATCCAATACATTCTGGCCATGTGGAGTATTTAAAAGCTGCAAGCAAATATGGTGAAAAGCTAATTGTTGCCCTTAATAGTGATCAATGGCTAGAAAATAAAAAAGGAAAATTTTTTATGCCATTTGATGAAAGGTCAGAAGTTTTAAAAAGTATAAAGTATGTTGATGAAGTTATAGATTTTGAGGACGACGAAAAGGGATCTTGTATAAATGCTTTAGAAAAAATAAAAAAAAGTTATCCAAACAATAAAATATTCTTTGCGAATGGGGGAGATAGAAATAATGATAATATCCCTGAAATGTCTGTAAAAAACATAGAATTTATTTTTGATATTGGAGGTAGCTATAAAAAAAATTCTTCATCTTGGATTTTAAAAAATTGGAAATATGAATTTGAAGAACGTATATGGGGAAAATTTTTTAATTTATTTGAAGGTGAAAATGTAAAAGTTAAAGAATTAATTGTTAATTCTGGAAAAGGCATGAGTTTTCAAAGACATTTTAAAAGAAATGAGATATGGATGGTTAGCAAAGGATCATGTCTTGTAAATTATAGTGATGGCGATCCTAATAAAAAAATGAGTATTGAGTTAAAAAAACATGATCATTATTTGGTTCCTTTAGGAAAATGGCATCAAATTACAAACCCATATAAAGATCCATGTCATTTGATTGAGATACAATACGGTGAAAATTGTACTGAGGAAGACATAGAAAGACTTGAATACTTTAAGCCAAATTAAAATTATCTAAAGCAATTCAAACAAATTACTATACAATTCACAAAGTATAAGAAGATGGCTGGATGGCAGAGTGGTTATGCAGCGGCCTGCAAAGCCGTTTACTCCGGTTCGATTCCGGATTCAGCCTCCATAAAAAATATGCTTATTTATAAATTAAAGTATAATAAGTGTTTTTTAAATAGGGAGTTTAAACAATTAAGCCCGAGTGGTGGAATTGGTAGACACAAGGGACTTAAAATCCCTCGATAGAAATATCGTGCCGGTTCAAGTCCGGCCTCGGGTACCAGAAAAATGGAAAATCAAAAGTTTCAAAATGACTCAATAAATATTAAGGAAATTTTTTCTATTCTGTGGGCTAAGAAATTTCTTATAGTTTTAATTAGTGTTATATCTTTTGTTTCATCTATTATTTATTCCTTATCTTTACCAGATTTATACAAAAGCACATCTGTACTATCATCTACAAAAACTTCTGGTTCAAATCTTGGCGCTGTAGCAAGTCAATATTCGGGTCTAGCGAATATGGTAGGAATCTCAATTCCCTCGGCAGCAAGCGCTGATGAAGTAGATGAAGGTATTAAGATAATGCAATCATTAGACTTTTTTGAAAATTTTGTAAAAAAATACGAACTTTTATATGAATTAGAGGCTGTTTCTGGATGGGATAAAAGCAGCAACAAATTAATTAATAATTCTTCAATGTATGATTTAAATTTAAATAAATGGATTAGTAATAAAAAATTCAGTATTAACGGAAAACCATCTTATCAGTCTGCACACAGAAATTTTCTTAAGAATTTCTCAATTGCTAGAGATCGTAATAGTGGCTTTGTAGTTTTATCTTTTTCACACTTCTCTCCTAATTTTGCAAAAAAAATTCTTGAGCTTATTGTTGAAGAGTTAAATCAAAGCTTTAAAGAACAGGATATTTTGGTTAGCAATGCTGCAATTGAGTTACTTGAGAAAGAAGTTTCAAAAACAAGTCAGGCTGAAACAAAAGAAATTCTTTTCAATATAATTCAGTCGCAATTTGAGAAAATTACGATTGCAAAGGCTACACCCGATTATCTTTTGAAAACCTTATCGGCGCCCATGGCACCAGAACTTAAAAATGAACCTAGTAGATCAATAATTGTTATTTTAGCCACTTTTTTAACCTTTACAATTGCATGCTTTTATTTTTTAGTAATTCATTTCATTTTTAAAAATAAGACGGATTAACAAAAATTAAACATTAGCAATAATTTATTTTTGATTAAAATATGAGAATTTTATGAAAATAGCAATAAGTGGTATTGGATATGTCGGTCTTTCTAATGCAGTAGTTTTATCTCAAAAAAATAAGGTTGTCGCATTAGATATTTCAAAAGAAAAAGTTGAAATGATCAACAAAAACAAATCTCCAATTGATGAAGCTGAACTTGAAAAGTTTATGCAAAGCAACGATTTAAGTTTACATGCAACATTGGATCCAAACGAGGCTTACGACGGAGCAGATTTTACTATTATTGCAACACCAACAGATTATGATCCTGAAAAAAACTATTTCAATACTGCTTCAATTGAAAATGTAATAACGGATGTTTTATCAATTAATAAAAATACGCAAATTGTAATAAAATCTACTATTCCCGTAGGGTATGTTGATTTTGTAAGAGAGAAATTTAATTACCAAAATATTTTTTTTTCACCAGAGTTCCTTCGAGAAGGGAAAGCCTTGCATGATAATTTGTATCCTTCTAGGATTGTAATTGGAGAAAATAGTAATAACGCACATTGTTTTGCAACATTACTAAAGCAAGCTGCCAAAAAAGTCGATATTCCAATCTTTTATACTGGTACTAAAGAAGCCGAATCCATAAAACTTTTTGCTAATACATATCTTGCAATGAGAGTTGCCTATTTCAATGAATTAGATTCATATGCAATGAAAAAAGAATTAAATGCAAAACAAATCATAAAAGGAGTTTGCTTTGATGAAAGAATTGGCGATTACTATAATAATCCATCTTTTGGATATGGCGGATACTGTTTACCAAAAGATACAAAACAACTTTTAGCTGATTTTGATGGCATTGACCAAAATTTAATATCTGCAATCGTGAATTCAAATCAATCACGAAAAGGGCTTATTGCAAAAATGATTGCTAATTTAAAAGATTCAAATGTTATTGGTGTATATAGGTTAGCAATGAAGTCAGATTCAGATAATTTTAGATCATCATCAATTCACGATGTTATTAAAGAACTTCAATCTAAAGGAACTGAAATAATTATCTATGAACCTGGCATTAAGGATGAAAATTTTAATAATTGCAAAGTTGAAAACAATCTTTCAAAATTTAAATCCAAAGTTGGATTAATTATTGCCAATAGAATAACGCCAGAAATTCAAGATTTTAAAAATATATTCTCAAGAGATATTTTTAATGAAAACTAGAAGCAAGAAATTAAATGTTTAATTCTTTTTTCAATATCTTTATGTTTGAAAAATTAACAAAAAATTTTCTCTGGTTATTGCTTGATAGGTCGATAAGAATTATTTTTGGTATTTTCATTGGTGCTTGGATTGCAAGATATTTAGGACCAGAGAATTATGGTATCTTAATGTATGTTATAGCATACGTCGCACTTTTTGCCACTGCAGGAAATCTTGGGCTTGATGGTATATTATTGAGAAAATTTTCAAAAAATGCAGATAGTTCTCAAAGAATTATAAATACTACTCTTGTATTAAGAATAATTGCTGGAATTATTCTATGGATAATTACTAGTTTATCAATTTTATATTTTGAAGGAAATTCAACTATTTTTTATTTTGTTTGCTTGCTTGGTCTAATGATTCCATTTCAATCTTTTGATGTTTTTGAAATCTGGTTTCAGTCTCAAAGCGAAAATAGAAAATCAGTAATATCAAGACTAACAGCTTTATTAGTTTGTGGAATGATTAAGATTTTTTTAATTTTAATGAACTTCAATATAGTTTATTTCATTATAATCACAGCATTTGAGACGATTCTCACAGCTTTTTTATTTATTGTCTTTTATAGAAAAAAACATAAATTTAAATTTGCTTTGGATGTAAATATATCAAAATCTCTATTAAACGAATCTTGGCCATTTATTTTAAGTGGAGTGTCGATACTTTTATATATGAGAGTAGATTTATTATTAATTAAATATTTTTTAAATTTAGAACAGGTCGGAATCTATTCAGTAGGAATAATACTGTCGCAGTTTTGGTATTTTCTTCCAGTAATTATTTCTACTGTAATTGCACCAAAACTTGCAAAAGCAATGAAAAAAGATGAAACATATTTTAATAAACTTATTCGTTATTATATGCTCTTATTTTTTTTACTTGGTATTTCCATATTCATCTTCACATTCATGTTTGGAACAATTTTAATTAATTTGCTATATGGTGAGGATTACGAAGCTGCTTCAAAAGTACTTTTAATTCATTCAGTAACAAATATTCCAGTTTGCATGGGGGTTATTGCTCAATTATGGATCATAAATCAAAAGAAGGGAGTTACTTATTTCAAAAAAACTATAATGGGTTTAATTGTTTCTATAATTGCAAATATAATTTTAATTCCTAAATATGGCATTATTGGAGCATCATACTCGGCTGTTTTAGCGCAATTTGTATCAGCATTTTTTAGTAATTATTTTTTTGTAAAACCTTTATTTTTTTTACAACTTGGATTTAAAATTAGAAATGATAGCTAACTTTGTTGCAATTCTTATATCATTCATTCAATTAGTTTTTGTATTCAAATATATAAAACCTAATAATGTTTATAATGGAACTCTCCATTATTTTTTAGTCTTTCCAATAATTTTGATGCAGTTAATACCATCAATTTTGTCACTTTTGCTTTTAGAAAATCAATCTTTTAGTATGCAGTTGGGGCAAATATATGCATATTCAGTAAACCTGACATATTTCATTTTATTCTTGTCACTTTATTTGGTTATTATTAAGAACAATTTTTTTTCTTCAGACATACCAGATTCTATTATTAAGATTTTTTTAATAATATCACCAATAATAAATATTCTTTCCATGTTTACTTATTTAAATTTAGCATCAATTAATCTTGAAGTTATTTTGTTTCCTTTTTTTAATTTCATCTTAAATATCTCAAAAATTTTTCCCTTTATTGCATTTATTTGGCTGACTAGAAATAATACTTTCAACAGAAAATTGGCTATTTTTGCTATTTTAATCTACTTCATTTCAATTATTCCAACTGGACATAGAACTTCATTGATTATGCCTGTTTTTTTTCTGTTATTTTATAATCCTAGAATCACATTTAGAAATAAATTAATTCTACCAATCTTATTGACGCTACTCTTTGTTCCTATTTCTGATGCATACAAATCGCTTAGAATTATTGCTAATCCAATTGCAATGGAAGGAAACTATGAACATATTTCAACAACTTTTGCTGAAGAGGTTAACGAGCGATTAAAAGTGAATAATGAAGTTTCAGCGGGGATAGCAAAAATGATTATTGAGGAGGGCAGCGTTGGATTAAAGCCTTTAATAAGTAGTGCTTATACAATAATACCTTCAAGTTTTTATCCAGATAACGTAAAGCCGTGGCCAGGCTCAATTGATGGATCTTCAGATGGTATTTTAGTAAGAGTTGCTCATGAATATTTATATCAATCTGGCTACAATATGTCTGAATATATGACGCCATTACATCCTCTTTGGGAGCTAGGAATAATTTATTTTTTTATAAATATTATTTTAACTACCGTTTGGCTTATAGCATTATTATTTGTTTCAAGACTTGTTGGTGACAATATTGGTCTGCTAGCAATTGCCTCTTTTATGCCTTTTACTTATTCAATGCCAATACAACCAATTGTTTATATTTTTCAATCAATGCCCTATATAACAATTCCAGGGATAATTTTTTTTATTATGCTAAGATTTTTTTTAGTTGTTGGTTCAACTCGTATAAGGTAAAAACATGAACAATCTTAAATTAGTAAAACCTGTAGCAATAATTGTATTCAACAGGCCAGATCTTACAAAAAAATTACTAGATAGACTGTCTGAAATAAAAATCAATAAACTATATGTAATAATGGATTCTGCTAGAGATGGCAATATAGATGATGTAAAGTCTTGCAATGAAGTTATGAAACTTATCAAAGGAATTGACTTTGCTAATGAAATAATTATTAATAAAGCAGATTTAAATTTAGGATGCAAAACAAGATTAATCACTGGCCTAAATTGGCTTTTCAAAAAGGAAGAATCAGCAATAATTCTAGAAGATGATTGCTGCCCATCATCATCATTTGTTTATTTCTGTAGTGAAATGCTAGAAACATATAAATCTAATGAAAATATAGGTTTAATATCAGGCACAAATTTTTACAGTTCGAACAGAACAAGTGATGAATATTATTTTTCAAAATATGCAAACATATGGGGATGGGCCTCATGGAGAAGAGTTTGGAACCTTTTTGATGAAAATTTAGTAAATTGGAATAATGAAGTTTTTAAGCAAGAATTTAAAGAAAGATGTTTTTCGAATGATGAATTTAAACATTGGAATGCTGTATTTAAACAAACAGCTTTAGGCAATATTGATACATGGGATTACCAGTTTATGTTAACAATCTTTTCGAATTTTCAACTATCAATTGTTCCAAATGTTAATCTTATTGATAATTTAGGATTTGGTCACGCTAATGCAACTCATACAGGCGATCCACATCCATCTCCTGAATCAAAATCAGGCGATATAATCTTTCCACTTAAGAAGAAATCAGAAATAGTTCCTAATTCCGATCATGATTTGCATATGCAGAAACTACTATATAAGTTACCACCACTTTATTTAAGAGTTTTAAATAGAATTAAATATATATATCAAGATCCTGCTCATTTCCCAGATTATTTGTCAGCTAAGCTTGAAGAGATTTTAGATAATATGAAAGATAAACTTATTGCTATGAGTAAAACATTTAAATCCAAATAAAAAACTTTTTTCAATTTTAATAGGAGTATTAGAAAATGGATTTGTATATATAATAGATTCTTTGATAGGGAGAAAAAAATAGATGTCTAAAAGAATTTTGATTACAGGTGGTGCTGGATTTTTAGGATCACACTTAATAGAAAAATTAATCTCAAAAAAAAGTCATATAATATGCGTTGATAATTTATATACAGGCTCTTTAAAGAATATTGAAGTATTCAAAAAAAACAAAAATTTTGAATTCGTCAATCATGATATTGAAAAAAAGTTAGATATTGAAGTTGATGAGATTTATAATCTCGCCTGTCCAGCAAGTCCAATTCATTACCAGGCTGATCCAATCAAAACTACAAAGACTAGTGTTATTGGTTCCATAAACATGCTTGAATTAGCAAATAAAAATAAATCAAAAATATTTCATGCAAGTACAAGTGAAGTTTATGGAGATCCAAACGTTCATCCTCAAGTTGAATCATATTGGGGTAATGTAAATCCTATTGGAATTCGTAGTTGTTATGATGAAGGAAAAAGATGCGCTGAGACATTATTCTTTGACTACAATAGAAAATTTGGAACCGAGATTAGAATTGCCAGAATTTTTAATACTTATGGTCCAAAAATGCAATTAAACGATGGAAGAGTAGTAAGTAATTTCATTGTTCAAGCTCTAAAGGGAGAAGATATAACAATATATGGAGACGGTAGTCAAACAAGAAGTTTTTGTTATGTTGATGACTTAATTGATGGTTTTATTAGATTTATGAATGTCATTAAAAAAAATGATGGTGTATCTCTAAAAGGTCCCTTAAATCTTGGAAATCCAGTTGAATTTTCTATTTTAGAGCTTGCTGAGATGGTAATAGCAATGATTGGCGGTAAATCTAAGATTATTTTTTTACCATTACCATCTGATGATCCTACGCAAAGAAAACCTGACATAACAGAAGCAAAAAAAATTCTAAATGGATGGAGTCCAAAAGTTATACTTGAAGATGGATTGTCAAAAACCATAGATTACTTCAGGGAAGTAGTTTAATAAAAAGTTCTTGAAATTTATGCCTATTAAAAAAAAACTTATCTTAAGATTAAAGGGAGGTTTAGGTAATCAATTATTTTGCTATGCTTTTGGTTTAGTAATTGCAAAAAAAAATAATTATGAATTAGTTTTAGATACAAAATCAGGTTTTCTATACGATACAATATATAACAGGAAATTTGCGCTGAACTATTTTAAGCTTGAATGCAGAGGAGCCACATACTCTGAGTTATTATATCCTTTTTCCAGAACTAGAAGATTCTTAAAAAAATACATTAATAAAAATAAACAATTGTCAGAAATGGATTATATTGAAGAATTGGAGAACTTCTCATCGCTGAAAATTCAAAACATCTCTCTAAAAAAAAATACAATATATCTGGATGGTTTGTGGCAATGTTTCTCATACTTTGAGCATGAAGAAGACTTTATAAAAAAGAAAATAGTTTTTGATGTTGATATAAATGATAAAAACAAAGATTTTGCTAAATGGATAAAAAAAAACGATGTAGGTATTATTCACATGCGATTTTTTAGTTCTCATAAAATGTCTGGAAAAGACCAAGATTTAAATTTTGAATATTATTCAAAAGCAATTAAACATCTGCAATTACAAAAAAATATTAAAGCATTTGCAATTTTTACAGATGATATTAAAAAAGCAGAAAACTTTTTGTCATCTTTGAGTATTGAATATAAATTAGTTAATTGGAATCAAAAAAAGGATAGTGAGATTTTTGATTTATGGCTAATGACTCAAGGTCGATATTTAGTAATAGCAAACAGCACTTTTAGCTGGTGGGGAGCATGGCTAAGCGACTATAGAAATAATGGAATAGTAATATATCCAGTTTTAAATGAGACAACTAACAATGAGTTATGGGCAAAAATATTTTCAAACAGTATGCCTAAAGATTGGATATCTATTTAACTAGTTTTTAAGGAGTTTTATATGAAAGTATACGACTGTTTTTGTTTTTTTAATGAAATTGACATTTTAGAGGCGAGATTAAATCTTTTAGATGAAAAAGTTGATTATTTTGTTATTTCAGAAGCTGAATATACTCATAGTGGCAAATATAAAGGCTTTGGACTTGAAATTCATAAAAAAAGATTATCTAAGTGGTGGAAAAAAATTAAACATGTAAAAGTTTATGAGAAGGGTTTATCGAACGATTCATGGTTTTTAGAAAATATCCAAAGAAATAAAATTTTGGAAGAAATAAGACCAGATGATGAAGACATTATTCTTATATCAGATATTGATGAAATTCCTTATCCATCAAAAATACCAGATAATATTAGTCCAGGTAGGGTTATTTCGTTTCTTCAAAATATGAGATATTTCTTCATTGATTGTGCCGTTGAAGATCATTTAATATGGGAGGGTGGCACTAGAGCTGTATGTTTCCTCACTATTAAAAATAATTTATTAAAAGAGAGAGCCTCTTCATATAACGAAGTATCCTTTAGAAGAGAACTTAATAAAATGACAACATTAACAAAAATTAGATTATATAGGCATGTAGACTTTATTTTTGATGGTGGTTATCATTTGGGATGGATGGGTGGGGTTGATTCAATTATAAAAAAAATCTTAGCCACTCCTCATCAAGAAATTAATACCGATAAAAGACGAAATAGAATTAACATTGAAAATAATTTAGGTAATGGCATAGATCCCATTTCGGGTAAAAAAATAATAAAATTAAAAGAAACAAGATTTGAAAATACTGACTTAGAAAATCTATTCTCAGAATCGTTTTTCCTTAATAAACTTCTCATAAAAGAAGCTTTAACTTTTAAAATAAGAACAAGAAAACTTTATGAAATATGTAATATATGGATACGTAACCTTTTGAGGAAATTTTTTGATTAATCCTGAAGTTTTGTATATAAATTTTGCAAGTGATGGTGAATGTCAAGATTCTCGTTCATATCTTCCAGGAATAGCACACAGCAAATATAGTGAGGAAGTTTTAGAGAGCTTTATGCCAATAAAAAAGCTTAGAGTCTCTGATAATAAAAAATTTAAAAAAATAAAAAATAATTTATACATTCCAAGAAATTGGTTTGGTAACTTAAAAGAGTCTCTATGCTTTACACATAAATTATTAACAAAATCGAAGGGCATTAAAATCGTTATTTTTTATCACTCTTTTATTTGGGTTTTTCTGATTCCATTGTTAAGGCTTTTTAAAATAAAAGTAATATTGCAAGTTAATGAAATATTTTACAACGCCGGAACTCATAACAGTTTTTTTTATAAGCTTGTTGAATTAACTTTATTTCGTCTCTCTCATGGTTTTATATTATCCTCAAAAGCTACATTACCGTTTATAAAAAAATCTGGAAGCACACAACCTGTAGTCGGAGAAATTCCTGGACCACTAATTAAACCTTTTAATAAATCAAAATCAACAAACGGAAATAAAATTAAACTTGTATATGCTGGTGTGATAGATTACAAAGACAAAAGGGGAGCTTTTATTACGGCAGAGCTTGCTCAAAAACTTAATAATATAGAATACGAAATAGATATATTTGGTTTTGGAAGTGAGAAGAATATTTCAAAACTTATCTCTGAAATAAAAATTAATAATAAAACTTCAAAAACTAAAATTTTTTATAATGGATCGGTATCTCCAAAAAAACTTGCATCAAAACTCGATAATTATGATATTGGGCTGGCAATTCAAGGAAAAGATGCCTCGTTCAGCGAATCATCTTTCCCATCAAAAATATTAACCTATATTTCTGCAGGACTATCTGTTGTTGCAACTGGTACAACAGCTGTTAATTGTTGGAACCATAAAAATTTAATTTTTGTATATAAAAACAATGATCTTAGTGATTTGTTAGATTATTTATTAAGATATAATAAAAATAGCTTCTCTAAAGATAATAATGCCGAGAAATTAGATAATCTTATAAAAAATAACTTAAAGGAGGGATTTGATGATTTTATTTGCAGGATATCGTAATTGGGCATTAGAAGCATTTAGAATTGTTGATAATTCAATTGATATAGTTATTAATCCCAATGAGCTTGAAGAGTATTTATCAAAAAATAAAGAAATAAAAATAATATTTTTTGTTGGATGGAGTTGGATTGTTCCAAATGGTATTGTTAAAAATTATAAATGCCTTTGTTTTCATCCATCCGACCTACCAAATTATAAAGGCGGATCTCCAATACAACATCAAGTGCTTGATGGATTAAAGCGAACACGAGCAACACTTTTTTTGATGAATGAGGAGATTGATGCAGGACCTATTTTTAAAAAATCAGCAATATCGCTTGAAGGCAAATTATCAGAAATATTTAAATCACTTACCAAAAGCTCATCAGTTTTGATAAAGAAATATATAGATGATTCCCAATCTAAAAAACGCATTAATTTTACAAAACAAGATCCTAAAGATGGCTTTACAAAAAAAAGAAGAAAGCCGTCTGATAGCGAAATTACTATTAAAGAATTAAAGAATTTAAAAGGAGAGGAAATTTTACGTAAAATTTTAGTACTTGATGACCCATATCCAAATGCATATTTTAAGACTATCGATGGTAAAAAATTAATCATAAAAAAGGCTATTTTGGAATGAAAGCTATTATGTTGCATGATGTAAGGCCTTTTGATAAGAGTTTTTTTCCAGAAAGATACCAACAACATTCCTTTATTACTGAAGTTCAGTTTTTAAATGGTTTGAAAGAAATAGCGACTAAAATTATAGATCCTCTTGAATTAGTTGATAAGAAGATAAGTAAAAGAAAAAATAATGGAATTATTTTAACTTTTGACGACGGTTTGAAAGATCATTTGCGAGTTGCAGAAATTCTTGCTAGTAAAAAAATAAAAGGAGTTTTTTTTGTTCCGTTTGGCATTATTGAAAGCAATAATTTTATATCTTCTCATTTAATTCAATTTATGATGGCATCATGCGACCTTGTAAAATTGGCTGAATGGTTAAAACTAGAGTTAGTAAAAGATGGCTATAACGAAGATGTTTTAAAAGAATTTTATATTTCAAGATGGAAAAAAAATCTATGGAAAAAAGAACAAGTATTTATAACAAGAATTTTAAGAGAAATAGGCAATAGTGATTTTAGAAAAGGTTTATTGAATAAGGCAATTGATTTTAACTTTGAATACAATCTTTCGAATCTTCACGAAAATATATACTTAAAAAAAGACGATTTATATAAAATTAAGGATATGGGTCATATCGTCGGATCTCATGGTTGGCTTTCGAGTGATTTGAGGTTTGAAAATGCAAATGTTATAAGAAATGAACTTGAACTCCCTATTCTGGATTTAAAGAATTTTACTAAACATGATCCTTGGATGTCATACGCAAATGGTGGTACAAACAAAGCAATACAAAATGTGGTTAAGTCGTTAGGCTATCAATTTGCATTTGGAACCAAACATAAAAGTATTAAAGACTTAAAGAAAGAAAATTTAAATTTGCCAAGACTTGATGGAACTAAAATTGGAGTATTTGTTGACTAATTATATTTGCAGGGCATGTGGAAATA
>MDTB01186622.1_pt1 | contig 18719 bp, 17 predicted proteins | sample 811161 | NCBI WGS metagenome assembly MDTB01 (sample SAMN05326650, study PRJNA326480) | marine metagenome | isolation source: seawater | place: Mediterranean Sea | collected 2009
TGATCAAGATGGTGGGCCGTGTTGGTTACGCTCCAACTACCCCTGCAATGTCAATGCAGTACTCTACTATTGAGCTAACGGCCCTATTAAAAATCAAAATATTTAAACAATTTTTTTTTGAAAAATATTCGTATCTTTATTTATTGCATACATTAAAGAAAAATTAATCATAAATAAATTTAAATTAAAGTTATTAAAAAAAGAACCACTTGGCAACACCGGTACAAAATTTATTAACAAAAAAATAAGGCATCCAGCCTGAATATAATTTCTACTATCAATTATTTTTCTTATTATTCTAAATGCAAGATAAAAAATTATGGACATTATTATTATTGTTCCAATAATCCCATGCTCTGATAACATTTCAAGATAAACTTGGTGTGGATGCGTTAAACAGTGATACTCTTTATGAATAAAATTTTTTTCTTTATCGCACGTTTCAACTCTATAATTTTTATTTCCAACACCTAACCAAGGGTTATTTTTAAAAACATGATAGCCAGATTTATATAATTTTATATACAAACTGTTCTCAAAAAACCGCTCCCTCTTCTCTTTTACTATAATTTGACTGTAAAGTTGATCAACATACCTGTATTTAACATAGTCTGAAAAATTAATAGTAAAAAGGAAAGCTGCAAAAAATCCAACTAAAATTAATATTTTACTTTTTAATTTTACATAATCAATAACTGAGATAAATAATAGAAAACCCATAAGAGCTTTTAATCCGTTTGATCTTTCACCAGTCAACATAATTCCGATTAAACAAAATAAAATTATTACAAGTCCAATTAATTTAAGAGCTGTTTTTGATTTTAAAAAATTTAAAATGTAACCTAAGATAATGAAAGAAAAGCCACAAATAAATGCTCCTGGAATAGCTTCTGTTTTAAAGAAACTTACAACTCTATAACCTCGGGATTGAAAGCCTTCCTGCATTCCTCCAAAACCTAAGATGTTACTTCCTGTAAGTCTTTCTATATATACATCAACTAAAACAACAAAAAAAACGATAGTCCAAATTTTAAGAATATTTAAATTTTTCTCATTTATAAAAAAAAGATAATTTACCATTAAGAAAAAAAGAATAAATCTTAGAAAGCCAAAGTTTCTATAAATTCCCGACGTAATATCTACTGATATTAACGAATTAAATACAAGATATAAATTGAGGATTATTAAAAGTAAAACCGGTTTAAAATCATGAATCTCAAAATCTTTTTTCGTCAAATAAATAAATATAAAAAAAAAACTCAATAATACTATGTTAAGTAATGAAATACTTGGACCTAAAATTATTGATATAGGCAAAAAAGAAAATAATATTATTGGAGTATTTATTTCTATATTTTTCATTTTATTTATTTAAACATTGTGCACGTTAATCTTTTCGATTTATGTACTGTGCCATCATTTACTTTTATAACTGATATTTTTTTAAATACATTGTAAAAAAAATCTGGTCTTATTGTATCAAAAATAATTTTTGTATTTAAATTTGAGACAGATCTTAAATACTTTATGTAAATATTAAAATCATAGTGATAGTCAAGGGAATATAAAGAAATTATTAAATCATAAGAGTCGGTTGGGAGATTTTTTTTATCAAAATCATAGACATTATACTTGCTTGTATCAATTCCATTTAAATTAAAAAATTTATTAGTAATTGATAAATTATTATAAGCTTCATTATTTTTGTAATCCCAACCGTATTTTACCTTTCCTGAAATATAATTTTTTTCTATTAAATCGATTTTTGTGTTAGGGAATTTTTTTAAGATAAGAATTTCAAGACCGCCAATACCACCACCAATACTTAATATTTTTTGCCCGTCATTTAAAAATTTCTCGATATTTTGGTATTCATTATTAATTATCTTCAAATAATTTTTATATATTTCTTTTTTATTGATAAAATATTTTGAAAATAATTTTGAAAATAAATATCTCCCAAATAATTTCCTTACTTTCATTAAAGATTTATTCGCAAGTTCAATTCTTTGTAAAACTGCTAATCGAGCCATATCACTTGTAAATTTTAGATCTTCCATTCAACTCGTTTATATTTATTAGAATTTATTAAATCAATTGTAATTATAATTTTAATAATCTATCAAGTGCCAAATAATGTTGAAAGATTGTATATTTTCCAGCATTTCTTTTTAAAGAAATTTTGTCTGCAAAAATTTTATTTTTATCTAATAAACAATAATCTTTTAAAATCTTTGAGAGACTTTTTTTATAATTGTTTCTAAATAGCAATCCATTTTTACCATTATTTAGAAATTCCTTTGGTCCATTTGGACAATCACTTGAAATTATATATGCATTACACATTGCTGCTTCAATTATAACAAATCCTACCTCTTCCCATAAAGAACTTAAAATAAATAATTCACAATTTTTCATATAATTATATACATTCTCCCGAAACCCCAATAAAAAAATTTTTTCTGTTAGTTTTTTCTTATCTATTAATTTAATCAGTTTTTCTTTATCTTCTCCGTCTCCTAATATGAACAATACAAAATTATCGTTAAATTTTAGGAATTCTGAGAATTCTTCTATCAAGTAAGTGAAATTTTTTTGCTTTGTCAATCTACCAGCTGCTAAAATAACTCTTTTTTTTTTTGCTAAACTTAAATCGGTAGGTATTGTCTCAATTTTATTTAAATTTTTAATTTTTATAATTGCATCAGGTAAGTAGTATAAATTTTTTTTATCAAATATTTTTAAGTTTTCTAAATCTTTTTTAAGATCGAGGGTTGGACATGTGATAATTTTGATTTTTTTAGAGATGTTTTTCCAGAAAAGTCTTCTTACTATATGCAACTTTGGATATCCGGAAATTCTTAATACAAATTCAGTCTTGAATTTAAATATTTTTGATAAGGTTAATGGAAGTGAAGTTATTAAGTGTAATATCATTTTATTTGGTTTGTGTTTTTTTAACAAAAAAATTAATGGAAAAAAGGATAAAATAAATATTATAATATAAGAAAATCTACTTCCAAAAAAACCTGTCTTAGGCAAAATTTTGTAATAATTTAATTGTAAATCAATAAGATTGATTGAATTTTTACTTAATATTTCTTTATATTGATCCCACTCACCACAAGCATTTATAATTGACACATCGTAACTTTTATTAAATTTTTTAAGCGAAATTGCAGAATTTATTGTCGATTTAACTGTTCCTACTGGGTTGAGGCATGGGGACCAATAAAATATATTTTCTTTCATAACTTTAAATCAAATTTTATAAATACATTAAATTGATTATTTATTTACTATAAAGTTAAACCCGCTACATTGTTCAAAATTTTTTGTATCACTTACAAATTTGTCTAATAAAATGTTAATACCAGTTTTTTCTATATGTCTTTTCCATCTAGGCTGAAATAATATATTTAAAGGAGTTGATATTCTGCCTCTTATTGGAAAAATTTCCAAACTTTTAAAGTCTCTAAACAAATAAGATAAAGCATCTTTGGAAAATCTAAAATAATCCTGATATCTGAGATCATTAGGTGCGTGATAATAAAATAAATAAGGTACATAACCATAAAGGACACCATTTTCTTTTAGCATTAGCCTAATATTTTTTACAGCCTGAAAAGGGTCATAGACATGCTCTAAAACAGCAATGCAAATTATTTTATCAAATTTTTCAACCAACGTTTCATGAGAATCACTACAGATGTCATAAATTATGTCTGGATAGTCTCCAAAATCATTGACATCAAGAGTTGATATTTTTTTTGATCTAATTTTGTTAAATTTATCTCTCATCCCTTTTCCGATATCTAATACATCGTCATTTTTTTCAATTTCCTCAATGATTCTGTTTCTAAAATCCTTTTGATTTTTGATATAAAAATTATTTATTTTTGTTTTTTTAATTAATTCGATTAACTTTGAATTAGTTTTTCCTGGTTGACCAATAATTTTTTTCATGTTTTCTCCTGATCAATCTATTTTATTATTAAGAATTTTTTTTACACGCCATAAAATATTTTCTTTTTTTGCAAATATAAGAGCGTTATATCTTATTTGGTCATATCTGTGAAAATTATTTGAAACTTTGTTGATTACACTTATCCATTTATCCATATTATTGAAATTTTTAACAAGAATAGAATTGAAGTTATTCTTTAAAACCTCTCTTAAGACTGGTAAGTCCGAACAAATTATAAGTTTTCCATTTATCATATAATCAAAAACTTTGAGTGGAGATGTATAATTAGAGATATTTCCAACATTACCAGAGACTGTTATTTTCTTTGTGTAAGGTAAAATACAAACATCAATATCTCTAAGCTTTTTAAAAATGTGCCTATAAGGAATATATTCGTAAATAAAAAGATTGTTAGCGAAATTTGACGATTTGATTTTCATAACCTCCTCTTTGCTCCCCCCGTAGATTACATAATCATTTTTTTTATCTTGCTTACAAAGTTTAAGTATCATTTCAATACCTCTAGATTTATAAATTGAACCAAAATATCCTATCTTAATTTTTTTTGTATTATAATTTTTAAAATATGATTTTAGGGATGATCCGTTATGCAAAACTTGAATTTTATTTCCTTTTACATTGCAGTGATCTATTAAGTATTTCCTAAGAGTTTTTGTTGTCACTGTAATTTTAATTATTTTATTATAGTTAAGAAAATTAAGTTTTTTTTGTAAAATTTTTATAATACGTCCTTCAATTTCAAGTGTATCATGAACTTCAAGAATAATTTTTTTTTTGAGTATGCTTAAAACAAATGCTGCAAAATAATTTCTTGTAATGTATAAATCAGTAGAAATAAGAAAACCTCTAAATACTGCTATTAAAGAAAATAAATAATATTTAATCCCTCTTGGAAATTTATTAAATAATTTAAGTCTAATTATTTTAAATTTGTTATTTATATTATAAAAGTCAAAATAATTTTCTCCATTTCCTGTATTAGGTAGTATTAAAGTAACTTTATGATTGAGATAAGATAAAGCCTCACATAGTTTAGAAATTTGGAGACTACTGGCATTTTTAGATGGTGCTGCTGAATTAGATATTACTGCAATATTCATTCTATAAGCTATTATTTACCAACATTTGATTATATACATTATCATTAAGTATTTATAATTTATTTATATATTTTGTTAAAATTATGTTTTTAAAAAAGATAAAAAATATTATAATTAATATAGACAATAAAATCTTTAAATCATCAATAATTAACACATATCTAAAAATAAAATATTTTTTAAAAATTAGAAAAGTATATGCATCTATTAAAATAACTGACATCGAAAAAAAAAAAAGACACAATTTAAATAAAGAATTGATTATATCACTTACATCATACTCCAAAAGATTTAATACGTTACCCTTAGTTTTACACTCTCTTCAAAAACAAACTATTTTACCTGATAAAATAGAGCTTTGGATTGAAGAAGGTGATAAACATTTACTGCCAGAAAAAATTTATAATTTTAAGATTGTTAACGTTAAATTTTGTGAGAATGGATTATTTTCATATAAAAAAATAATTCCATCTTTAGAGGAAAATGATAATAGGTTTATTGCCACTTTTGATGATGATATTATATATCCGACAAATTCTTTAGAGGCTTTAATTTCAAAATCTAAAAAATTTCCTAATGATATCATTGCAAATAGAATACATGTGATTAAATTAAAAGACTCTTTCCCAGACACGTATGACAAATGGGAAAAAAATTATAAAGGTGAAAGTAATCTTAACTTTTTTACTGGAGCTGGTGGAGTTCTGTATCCTCCAAAATGTTTTTATAAATATATTCTAAATAAGAAAGAGATTATGGAACTTTGTCCATCAAATGATGATATTTGGTTAAATTGGATGGTAAAATTGAATGGTAACAAAATCAGGTACTCAGGTATTGACCAAGAATTCACAATGATAAGATTAATCAAATCTGGTTTATTTAAAAAAAACGTTAAACAAAATTTTAACGATGTACAAATAAAAAGAATTGTTGCAAAATATGGTTTTCCATATAATTGAATAAATTATGAAGTATACATTAAGTGAATTTTTAATAAAAATTTTGGAAAGATTAAAACTCAAAAGAAAAATTGGTTTCCTTTTAGATAAATTTAATAAACCAAAAAAATTTCATTTTAATGATAAATTCAAAACTATTAAAATTGACACAACTTTGTATGAAAGTGAACTCTGTCATTTAGGTAAAGAATTTGATTCTGATAAGTCACCACTAAACTTTAAATCTTCATCAAGACATTCTTACACTGGAGTATATAATCTTTTATTTTCAAGTTTAAAAAACAGTCAAATTAATATTGCAGAATTTGGAATATTGGGAAATGCATCAATTAAGATGTGGAAAAATTTTTTCCAAAACGTAAAGATATTTGCTTTTGATAATGATTTAAATTTAATAAATAAGGCAAAAAGTGAGAATATAAAGAATGCTCATTATTTTATGACCGATGTAAGTGACAAAACTAAACTTTTAGAAACCTTAAAGCAGATTAATCAAAAATTTGATATAGTTATTGATGATAGCAATCATATATTTGAAAGCCAAATGAATATTATAGAAATATGTGAGAGTTTTGTTAAACCAAATGGTTACCTAATTATAGAGGATATTTATACTTCAAAAAAAGCACACCAAGAAAAGAAATATTTTGAAAAATTAATAAGTCTTAAAAATAATTTTAAGGATATATTTTTTATAACTTGTGAACATAGAAATAATTACGCAAAATTCTACCCAAATCATAAGTTACTAGTATTAAAAAAATAGTTTCAAAAGCAGAAATTAAAATTTTTTACTCACAATTTTTTAAAATTTAAACAAGCTTAAATTTTGCAAATTTAATAAACATTTTAATTTGTTTCCTAAATGATTTAGGTTTACACAATTTTTTTCTTAATTCATTACTATTATTCCATATAGAATCTTCATATTCTTTTTCATAGAAAAATATATCATCTACATCTTTTTTTATTTCAGGAGTTAATCCAAACGACAAAAAAAGCATATCTCTATGTTGTCCTTTTGCAGGTGAAGAGGCTCTGTGCAGACATTGAGGTGTGCTACATATAAAAACATCTCCTTTTTTTCCAATATTTTTTACTAATCCTAATTCTTTCTCATTTTTTACTGCATAATTATTTCTATCGATAAAATTGTTTTTTTTAATAAATTTTTTAGTATCTGATTTTGAATATAAATACATTGGTCCTTTTTTTTCATCTACATCATGTAAATTAATAAAAATCTTAAAATAATTGATTAAATAAAAATCTACATGGTAATTATTTGAATAATATTTTACTTTATGCTCTTCATCTTCTGAAATATTAAAATTTCTTGTTACATTTATGTTTATTAAACTCATTTTAAGATTAAAGTAATTTTCTAATCTTTTTTTTAATTTTAAAAAATCAGGATTACCTAATAATTTTTTTATTAATATTCTTGATTGGTCATTTAGTTTAAAACCGAATGTAGCTTTATTTTTTTCAATGACATCGTTTTCATTTAAAATTTTTTTTAATTCATCTATTTCTTTACTTAAATTAATTCTTGATTTTAGATATCCATTTTTGTGAAAGCTTAAAATATCTTCATCTGCACCTTTTAGATTTATTATCAATTTATTGTAAAAAAAGTTAAATAAACTGTAGGTTAAAGTGTTTGGCGAATTAAATAATATTACGCCACCGTGTTTATTAATTTTAGATAAAAAAGACATAAGTGTTTAAACTAATAATTTATACACTCAATTTTAAATAAAAAAAAGAATTTATTCAATTAATAAAAATTTTTTTTAATTACATTATAAAAATTTGTATAATTTTTAGGATATTTTTCTTTAGGAAACTTTAATTTGAGACTTTGTGATAATTTTTTTTCAAAAATTTCTACTTTTTGTCTAAACGAAGAGTTAGGCAATATTCCTTTTTTATAATGAGTTGTAAGTAAATTAATTTTTTCAAATTTTATGTTTAGTTTTTGACAAACTTTTTTAATTGATTTTTTTCTTTTATTTTTATCTGCAAAGTCTTCATATGGAACAATTAAGAAATTTTTTGGAAATTTTTTTTTTAATTGTAAATAATCATATGATTTATGATACCATTGTTCCCAAGCTTCTTTAATGTATTTTTTTGTAATCCTCGTACTATTAAAATAAGATTTAATTTTTGAAAAATAAAATGTTTCAAATCTTCTTATTGGGACTATGCAAATAAAATTAAACTTATTTTCTGATAAAAATAAAAGTTCTCGTCTTAATCCTGATTCGGCATAAATATAATCATACTTAAGTTTTTTATTCTTATTATCTGTTAACTTAATTAGTGCTTTTAAATATAAATTCCAAATTGATGTAAAATTATCAAAATTTTTAAAATTTTTTTCTAAGAAATTTTTATAATTTGGGTAATTAACAACATTTTTGCTTTTTGGAAACTCTAACAATGGCATCACCGTATTCTTATGATTTCCAGCCCAAACTTTTTTATTAATTTTTTTTTTGTAAATTCTTAACCATTTGTCTGATTTTAGACCACTTAGCTTTCTTAAAAAAGATGATTTATTGTTTTTTAAGTCTTGCAAAAATTTTTTTGAATTTTCGAAATTTCTCCAAAAAATTTGACTTAAAAATTTATCTTCGCCTGGCAAAAAAGGTAAATTTTTATTTCCATCTAACAGGGACCAAATTAAATGATTGCCATTTCTAGAACCTCCAGAGATTATAAGCGTCCTAGAAATTTTTTTTAATTCGAATATATTTTTTTGAAAGAAATAAGATTTTATATTTGGAGTTTCTTTATCATGAAATAATTTAATTTTCATTTTAAGTTAATTAATATGTTTAATTTCGACATTTTATATAAAAGATAATACTAAAAACAATGGATAAATTGATTTGATCACTCGAATTTCTAGAACAGGTAAATTAACCTTAGCTAATTTTTTTTTAAAAAAGAATAAAACTTCATTCATTTGGATGGAGATAATTTTAAGCTTATGTTTAATAATGACATAGGTTATTCACTTAGTGATAGAAATAAAAACGCTTACGGTTAATAAATTTTAGTACTTTTCTCAATAAATATAAATTTAACACTATCATATCAGCAAATTTAACTTCAAATATATAAAAAAGATTAAAATTTTTTTTCTTTAAAAATTTTAAAATCTTGTGGGTTATCAAACTCGTGCCAATTAAATTTACCAAGAATAGCATTTACCTTAAGATTTAACTTGATCAACTCCATTAAAAAATTTGTTAAATCAATTTTCTTATCTTTTCTTAATATTTGTGAAATTAATTTTTCTTTAATAATTGAAACAGATTTTTTTGAAAATTTTGTCATACCTAAAAATCTTCCATCAATATCATCTAAATTAAAAGTTTTCTTACCTAAAGAATAAATTTCTGAATTGATAACTTTAAGTTCTTCAAGATCATTCATAAAGTTTGATTTTTTTTTCCACTTATTTTTCCAATCTGTATCAATTACTGTAGAAATAGAGTGTTTGCTTTTAATTAATTTACTAAGACATTTTTTTTCAAATAAAATATCAGAGTAGATTGTAATAATTTCATCTGGTTTAATTTTTTTTAGAACCTTATTTAGAGAGTAGACCATATTTGTGGTTTTGAAATTTTTATTAAAAACGTATTTATATTTATTAAATGTTTTTTCCTTAATTAGATTTGATTTAAAACCAGTTACAAAATAAATTTCTCTATTTGAAAATCCTAGTTCTTTTAAAATTTTTAGAATTTTTTGAATAAGCATCTCTCCATCTTTAAATTTATATAAGCATTTAGGATATCCAAGATTGGTTCTGCTACTTTTTCCTGCACATAATAAAATTATTTTCATTTAATTTTCAGTATTTTTAAAATTGTATTTAATTCTTTGTAAGTCTTATTCCTTTCAGGATGCCACATAAAACCGTAAATATTATTTTTTTTATGTTTTAAAATTTCAACATTGTCATCTTTATCTACAGCGATAACTTGAAGTTTTTTTGAAATTTTTTTAGATGATATCCCAAAATTATGATAACTATTTACTATTAATGTTTTCTTATTAAAAATTTTTTTTTTAAAAAAAATTTTATGTTTAGTCCTCATATGTCCATTAATTTTATTTTGTCTACCCTTAAAAAATAAATTAATTACTTGCATTCCTCTACAAATTCCTAGGATTGGAATATTATTTCTTATTGCATATTTAATGAGATTAAATTCAATTTTAAGTCTAGTTTTTGAAATCTTGTCTTTTGAAAAAACGTTATTACCGCCTGGTAAAATGATCAACTTAATTTTTTTTTTTGAAAAATTAATTTTATTATTATTTATATTTGGTACAGAAAAAAAAGAAAATTTTTTAAGTTTGAAGTAGTTGATCCAATAATGATCAATAAAATCAATATAAGTTTTATAATACTTTTTATAATTGTTAGAAATAATAATATTCATTTATATTAAAAAATTGTTTTTTCTTTACAATTAAGAATTATTTTATCTCCTGAAATTATTTTATCAAAACTTTCTTCGCCTACCCCTATAGCAGCAGGAATATTTAATTCGTGACATCTAATTGACATGTGGGAGTTTACGCCACCATATTTTGTAATCAACCCCCTTATTTTATAATTAAAAATCCAGTCAAATCCTGGGTCTGCATTTTCTATCAAAATAATTTTATCTTTAATTCGCTTATTATTCTGTTCTTTTTTTAAATAAAAAATTTTTGAATTAACTTTACTTTCAGTAATAAAGTTTGGTCTTGAAACTAAGATTGATGCAACGAAAAAATCAGATCTGTTTGTTATCAAGTAGGGTAATTTACAAAAGATATTGACATCTTTTTGTTTCTTAAATGATGCATGACTAATTTTTCTTTTTGAACCGACTAAATTTTTTAAAATATACTTTATTTCAAAATTACTCAATTTTTCAACATTAATTGATTTTTTTTGGCCCAACTTTTCTATTATCTGAAGGTAATCACTTAGCGCTCTTGTAAAAATAAACTTTGAATTCTCTCTAAGCTTTAAAGATAAGATTACATATTTATAAAGTTTTAAAGCATCAAAACCAAAATTATTTTTTATTAAAAAATTATTAATTTTTTTGATTTCTAGAGATGATAATAAATTTTTGGGTGTATTTTTAAATGACAGTATTGAATATAAATTATCAATTTTTCTTTTTTTTATACTAGGAATTGCCCTTTTTACTGTAATATCGTAAGTGCCTGGTCTTAAGTGGTAAAATAAATTTTCAAAAGCTTGCTTATTTTCAAGTTTTTTGTTTTTTGTTTTTGAAAGTAATAAAAAATCAGATGTAATGGTATTTAAAGAGTTCAAAATTTTATTCATTTTTACTTGGTTTATATAATTTTTATTTTTTAAAGAATTCAAAATTTTTTTTGCAATAAATGCATTTCTCGCATATTTTGCAAAAGGAACTATTCCATTCAATTTTATTTTTGTGAGAAAACTTTTCATCAAATTTTTAAAATTTTTTTTTTTTTTTAAAAAAGATTCGATTAATAAAATTCTTGAATTTTCAAGTTCTATTAGTTTTTTGTTATTTTTTTCAAATTCGGTCTCTAGATTTTTGATTTGAAATTCAGTAAGAAGTTTGAGAGAAATTAAATATTTTTTTCTCTCATTTATGTTTAAAAATTTATAATTTTTTAAAACTTTATTTTTTGTATAAGCGTCAAAACCTCCATCTGCAATTTCAAATTCAATTTTATCATGCAAATATGGTTTTAATATTAAAATTTGTGACCAATATTCTACTATTTTTTTTGATATTATTTTTGGAATATTTTTTGGTATAAGTGAATAAAAACTTAATCTGGTATCAATGTAAGGTTTGCCTGTAAACTTATACATCAATGGTCTAAGTACTTTTTGATATCCCATTTCTTGCCTTGCAATATTCCAAGCTGAGTCTGTTATAATTTCTTTATATATTGAATATGATAAATTATTTGGCTGATAACCAATCATCTCTGCTGGATTCCAATCTGGCATTAATCCATAAATAGGTAATTTTCCATATTGATTGTTAATTTTATTTAGTTGAGCAAATAATTTTTGATTAATCTTCAAAACTTTTTTCAACTTAGTTGAAGAAATTTTTTTCCAATTTTGAATAGTAGTTAAAGGTCTTATTTGAAAGATATTTACAACTCCTTTTTGATCAATTGCAAACTCAAGATCAATAGGTTTTACGCCAATTTTAGACTCAATTTCCTTTGTGGAGTCTATTACTTTTTTTAAATTTTTAGACCTAACGAATTTGGTTTCATCTCGAAAAATATTTATTACCCTTCCGCCTGTTTTAGATCCTGATGTGACGCTATCAGTACTACCAGAAATATCATCGTAATTTATTACATAATAAAAACTTCCATCTTTAATACAGTAATTTGTTAAAACTCCACTTAGTTTTGTGTTAAAAACCATGTTTTGAAAAATAATTTCACTTTTTAGAAAGTAGTTTTTTTTATTAGATTTTTTTTTGTATTGATTAATCAATTTTTTGACAGATACATAAATTTCTCTTTTGCTATTCTTAATATTTGAAAAACCTTCAAATTCACCAGCCATTGAATACTTCGCGCTATCTTCCAAGATATAAGATGACCTGATGATTATTCTTTTATTAAGTTTATTTGATAAAATTTTAGTTATTTTAATTTTATTAAATATCCACTCCTCTACAGTACATCTGTAAAATTTTGGTATTTTAGATTTAGATAAACCAAGTTTTCTTAAAATATCGAGATTTTTAGCTTTTGTAGACAGCTTCATCAGTTTATATTCGTTTTTTTATTTGTCTAAATATTGTCATTATCTAAAAATATCAAGAATAATATAATGAAAAGTGTAATTGTTTTAGGATCAGGTAATAGTGGAGCCGGTGCGATTAAAGATTACCTCATGTCTAGAGAAGATTTTCAAAGCCCACTTGGTGACCAAGAATTTAGAATTATAAATGATCCTGACGGGATTAATGATCTATACATAAACTTTTATAAAAATTTCTCTATTAATAATGCGGCTAACGCAGTGCATAATTTTTTTTTATTTATAAATAATTGTTATCATTCAAGATTGAATAAAAAGAAAAATATGTATAGTAAAAAGATAATTCCTCTCACAAAAAAATATTTAAGCAAAATAATAAAAATAGAATATAACGGTGCGCCTAGGTTTTATTTAGACAAGATAGATAACCTTAAAAAAATAAATTTCTACTTTTCAAGGTTTATTCTCAAAAAGAATGCAAAAAAGATAAAACTTCTTAAAATGATTATACCAATAGATGAAAAAGATTTTCTAGATTATACAGAAAAATATATTTTTGAAATTTTTAAATTAAATAAAAAATTTGATGTCAAAAGAAATATTGTGGTTGAGCAAGGTGGAAATTTTTGGAGTCCAATTTCATCAACAAAGTTTTATGGAAATAATAAAAAGGTTATTATTGTCTCAAGAGATCCAAAGGCAATTTTTTCTGGGATGAGAAACAGGAACTCCTTAAGTTATCCAGGAAATGATATAAAGGTTTTTGTAAAATGGTATAAAAATATAATGTCAAAAATTGATAAAAAACAACATAAAAAAGTTATTAAAATTAGATATGAAAAATTTTTTAAAAATTTTGAAACTGAGTCAAGAAAACTCTGTAAATTACTTGGGATTAAAAATAATATAAACCATAAATTTAATTTGGAGAAAACATCAAAAAATTTGTATAAGTATAAGAATTATCTTACTAAAGAAGAAATAAATTATATAAATAAAAACTTGTCTAAATTTATTTAATGAAAAAGGGTTTGGTTTACATTGCAGACTTTTCCCTTCCAAATATGTCGGCTTATGCTCTCCATGTTCTAAAGATGTGTGATGCCTTTTCTGAATTAAAATATTCTGTAAAATTATTTTTGCCCTATAAAGAAAAAACCTATAATTTAAACCAAATTAAAAAAGATTTTCTGTTAAAGAAGAAATTTAAAATAATTTCTTTTTTCAACGAAAAAAAAATACTTTTTTTTTTAAGAAGAATTTTTTTTACTTTTAAAATAGTAAATTATTTAAAAAAAGAAAATGTGTCAAAAATATATTCTCGAAGTATAGTGCCTGCAGTCATACTATCCTTTTTGAACTATAATGTAATTCTAGAATTACATACAGAAATGTCTGGTTTTACTAAATTTTTTTTTAAATTGACAAATTTTTTATTTTTTAGAAAGAATTTAAAAATAGTAGTAATTAATAAAAAATTGATAGACCTACTAAAAATTAGAAAGATAGATTATCTAGTGCTTGACGATGCAGTCGACACAAGAGATTTTAAAATAAATAAAAAAAATCATTTTAATAATACTTGTTTTTACAGTGGAAGTTTTGTGCAAGGAAAAGGTTTAGAGATTATAAAAAAACTTGCTAACAAATTACCTAAATTTAAATTTCATTTATACGGAAACATAAAGACCTACGATAACTATAAATCTGATACGCTTCCAAAAAATATGGTTTTCAAAGGTTTCATTTCATATAATGAACTAACTAAAAAAATTAAGAAATATAAAATTCTTTTGATGCCTTATCAAAAAAAAATCGGGGTCTTAATGAGAGATACGAATGTAGAAGACTACTTTTCACCATTAAAAATGTTTGATTACATGGCTTCAGGAAAAACTATTATTGCTTCAGATTTAAAAGTTTATAAACATATTCTTAAAAATGGAGTTAACTCAATTTTAATTAATCCTGACAAGATTGATTTATGGGTAAAATCTATAAAAAAAACGTCAAAATCTAGTAAATTGAACTACTTAGGTAAAAATGCGATAAGAGACGTTCATAATTACAGTTGGAATTTAAGAGTCAGAAAAATTAAGAAATTTTATGAGAAAAAATAAAATATTACTTACAGGGTCATCAGGTTTTATTGGGTTTCATGTCGCAGAAAATTTATTAAAAAATAACTATGAGATTATAGGGATCGATAATCATGATGGTTATTACGATCCTAAAATAAAAATTAAAAGAAAAAAAATATTAAGTAAATATAAAAAGTTTAAATTTTTTAAAATCGATATTAAAGACAGATATAAACTACTAAAGATTTTTAAAAAATTTAGACCTAATGTTACAATAAATTTAGCTGCGCAAGCAGGTGTTAGATACTCATTTAAAAATCCACAAAAATACATCAATTCGAATATCACTGGTTTTACAAATATATTGGAAATAATGAAATTGCTTAATTTAAAAAACCTTATTTATGCTTCTTCAAGTTCTGTTTATGGGGATAGCAAAATATTTCCTTTTAGAGAAAATCAAATCTCGAACCCTTTAAACTTTTATGGACAAACAAAACTTATGAATGAAAAAATTGCAAATATTTATAAAAAAAACTTTAATATGAATACTATTGGTTTAAGATTTTTCACTATTTACGGACCTTTTGGAAGACCAGATATGTTTATACCAAAAATAATTGATAAAATTAAAAAAAAAAAAAACTATAGAACTCTTTAATAACGGAAATCATTTTAGAGATTTTACTTTCGTTGGAGATGTTTCGAATATTATTTTAAAAATGATTCAGAGAATAGGTAATAAAAAACTATCTAACACATATAATATTTGTAATGGTAAAAGTTATAATATTAAAAAAATAATAAGATTAATTGAAAAAGAGACAAAATTAAAATTAAAATATAAAAATAAACCCTTCCAAATGGGTGATATGTTTAAAACATTTGGAAGTAACTCTAAGTTAAAAAAAAATTACAAGATTAAAAAATTTACATCTTTCGAAAAAGGAATTAAATATACAATTCAGGAAGATTTTTAATGAAACTATTTTTTAATTTTTAATATTAATATTGAATGCCTTCTATTTTCTGGGTTATCTTTATATGCATCAAAATTAAAATATACTTGAGAAATGTTTTTTTCATATCTTTTGAGAATTTGTTCGGTAGAATAAATCGAACTATCTTCATTTGGATTATAAGAAAAACCAATACTTATAATTCCCTTATTTTTTACTATTCTTAGCATTTCATCTAAAATTTTTTCATAATTAGTGCTATATGTAATAACCCACCCACAAAGTATTACATTGAAAAAATTATCCATATACTTACTGTTGTGTATATCGCCTAGAGTTACTAAATTAGAATAACTTAATAAATCAATTCCATAAATATTTTGCCATTTAAACCCCATGCTTCTTATTTGAAAAAGTTCACCTTCATTTCTTGGACCAACTGACAAAACTTTATCTCTTTCAAAATTCAAATAATCGATAGACATTAAAGGGAAAGAAATCTGTTTTGTTTTTGAGCCATTAAATCTTCTAAAAGTTTTGCGAAAATCAAAAAAATTCTCGATAAAACGCATATTATGTGTAATAACAGTTTTTTTTGAGCCATCTTCTCTTGGCACAATTATATGATCATCAATTTTTTTATTTGGATCTATATAGTACTTAATTTTTTTTCTAATATGAAAAAGAAAGATAAATCTAATTATTACTATTGTTGTTCTTAAAATATCTATTTTATACAAATCTGTGATTAAACTGTTAAATATTTTTGATAGCAATTTCATAGACACAAAATTTTGTTAATATATAATTGAAATTTAAAATAAGGATAGCTTTATTTGAAAAAGAGTAAGATATCAACTCAAAATTTATGAAAAATAGTAAAGTATTTATTTCTACTGGTTATTACAAAAATATTAATCCAATTGAAACTCTAGATTATTTCATAAAAAAAAAAATTTATGATATCGAGTTTTCGGGTGGATTGCACATGACCCAGAAAGATGAAAAAAAATTTTTTAATAAATTAAGTAAACATAATGCTAGATTACATAATTATTTTCCTCCACCAAAAATTAAGTTTGTTATAAACTTAGCTAGTAAAAATAAAAATATCTTAAGAAAAAGTATAAACCATGTTAAAAAAAGTATTATTCTCTCAAAAAAAATAAATGCTAATTATTTTTCTTTTCATGCAGGTTTTAGAATCGACCCTGAAGTTAAAAGTCTTGGAAGAAAGTTTAAAAAGATTAAGTTGGTCAAGAAAGAAGTATCAGAAAATATTTTTTTGAAAAGTATTAAAGAAATAAGTAACTTTGCTCTACGACACAAAGTTAAAATTTTAATTGAAAATAATGTTATCAATAAAAAAAATCTTATTTTATTTAATGGAAATCCATTGTTATTAACTCATCCAATAGATATCATTAAATTTTTTAAGAAAACTCCTAATAACGTTGGGTTTTTATTAGATGTTGGACATTTAAAGGTAAGCGCTAAAACAGAAAACTTTAACTTAATCAACTCTCTAAAGAAATTAAATAAAATAGTTGCAGGTTACCATCTAAGTGATAATGATTTTATTGAAGATAGGAATTTAAGTTTTTCGAAAAGATCTTGGTTCATTAAGTTTTTAAAAAAAAGACTAAATTATTACACAATCGAAGTGTATGATAAAAATATAAATAAAGTTAGAGGAATAAAAAACTTTTTAGAAAAAATTCTCAACAAATGATTTAAATTTTATTTTTTTTATATATATAGAAAAGTATTAAGTAAAAATTTTTTGATGAAAAAAAGAATATACACAATCCTTGAAGTAAAAAGTAGAGAACTACATGGAAAAATATTATTTTCTATCCAGATGGCAAATAAAGGTTACTCAGTTGTCATTGGTAAAAAGAGAAATCTCTATGAAAATGCAAAATTTTTCCAAAAGGGTGTTTTTTTTTTTAAAGGTATGGGTCCAAAAAATATTAAACCAATGCAAAAATTAAAAGAGTTAGGACATAAAATAGTTGGTTTTGATGAGGAAGGATTAGTAATGAATATGAGAGATATAATGCCTTTAAGAGTAAACAAGACTTGTTTTAATTTGGTAGAGTATTTTTTTACAGTGGGAAACTTTCAAAAAGAAAGAACGCTTAAATGTTATCCTAATAAACATAAGAAAATCGTTAGTACTGGAAACCTAAGATTTGATCTTATGAAAAAACCTTTTAAAAGTCTATATAATGACTCTGTCGAGGAAATCAAAAAAAAATATGGTAAATTTATTTTTTTTCCATCTAAGTTTACAATTTTAAATAATTTTGAAGCCGAAAAAAAACACTTTTTTAAAGTTATCAATCAAAAAAATACTAAAGGTCCAAGCTATAAAAAGAGTTATAAAGTTGATTTTGATGAGCAAATTAAAATTCAAGATAAATTAAATAAGTTTTTTAATTACTTTCCCAAAAAATATCCCAATATTAAGATTCTAATAAAAAAACACCCAGCTGAAAGAAAAGAATACTGGCTTGATTTAGTGAAAAGAATTAATTGTAAAAATTTGATAATGGCAGATGATAAATATCCAACAAATGCTTATATACTTGCAGCAGAATTCAATGTAGGAAGTAATTGTCATACATCTCTGGAATCTTATTTATTTGGTAAACCAACTATTAATTGGCGACCAGATAAAAAAGAAAGTTATTTAACCTACAAAGCTATAAACGCTGTGAGCAAAGGAATACTTGACTATAGAGAATTAGAAAAGATTTGTAATGAATGGTTTTTGAAAAATAAAAAATTTAAAAATAAAATTACA
>MDTB01135413.1_pt1 | contig 18718 bp, 21 predicted proteins | sample 811161 | NCBI WGS metagenome assembly MDTB01 (sample SAMN05326650, study PRJNA326480) | marine metagenome | isolation source: seawater | place: Mediterranean Sea | collected 2009
AATTAAGAACAACCCGGATGGATTAACTTTAGATCAAGAAAATATTGCAAATGAAAGAGAGAATCGATTGATCAATTTGTTAAAAAGGGAAAGAAAACATGAAAATAAGTTGGATTTTCAAAAAGAAAACCTTGCAAGGTTAGATCCCCAACCTGCCCTACCCTTTGCAAATAGAACAAGGCCTAAGATTTCCCCTGAAATCCTACATGGACCAATCATGAAAACAACTTCCAATGCTCCTCGCATCGGTAAACTAGCTATTGAATGCAGACTCCATCCTTACGGAATTTATATACAACAAATGCTTAGATCAATTGAAGATCAGTGGCATCAGTTGACTGCAGGGTCATTACGCTACATCCAAAGGGATAAACTACGATCAAAGATAACATTTCGCTTTGCCCTATCTGCTGATGGGACGATCAAAGATCTAAAGGAAATAAGCGGAGGAGATAATTCCATTGCAGCAGAAATCTGCAGACAGGCAATTGCGTCGAGGGTTCCTTATGGTGAATGGTCACAAAAAATGGTCGAAGACTTTGGGTTAAGTGATGTAATAACAATACATTTTAATTATTTGTAAATTGCATAATTTAAAAGACATACCCTTAGAAAGAAGTTGCAGCTTAATTCACCAAGATGAGTGGGGTGTTTGTATTATTGACAAATCTCCCGGTGTCTTGAGTCACCCTAACAAAGTACAAAATCCCGAAAAAAAGCAAAGAACCTTATTGAATTCAAAGTTTTCTTCTGTTGATGAATGCTATGAATGGACAACTGATCAGGGTGAACTAAACAGGTTTCATCTTTGCCATAGATTAGATTCTGCTACCTCAGGAATAATTGTTGGATGCCTTAATAAAGAACTAGCTGTATCCATACGTGAAGCATTTAAGAAAAGAGAAGTCCAAAAAACTTACATGGCGATTACCTCCGGGTACCTTAAGTCCAAAAGAGGTACCTGGAAGGATTCGCTCGTAGAAAAAAAAATTAATGGAAAGCTGCGTGTTTGTAAAGGAAACGGACAGGCTGCCATCACTAAATTTCAGAAGATTAGAAATAACGCAGGTAAACTAAATCTTCAATTACTCGAACTCCAACCAGTTACTGGTCGAACTCATCAGTTAAGGGTTCAATGCATGCTTCGAAACATACCAATATCTGGCGATAATACTTACGGCGACTTTTCCACTAACAGATTGATCGCAAAAACTACCAAAGTAAAACGACTGTGCTTGCATGCTTCGAAAATTGAATTTGAGATTAAACATCTTGGGGAAATAATTTCAATTAATCTTGAAGCACCATTCCCTAGATTAATGGGAAGGATATTATTGTGATTCAGATTCTCAAAAGGTAAACAGCTGGGAACCCTTCAATTATAAGTCATAAGTTGCGGATAGTAGTAATAAATGGCTCTCTATCCTGTCATACTCATCTCCTGCAGCTGTCAAAAAGTAGCGGTAGTCAAGATTGAAAGACCATTCATCATTGAGTCGGTATCCACCGCCTAACAAAAAGTCATAAGCAAAGCCTATCCCTGAATAACTACTTACTTGATCAAAGTCTATAAAAGCGAAGCCCATACCTATTCCAGTACGAAAATCCGCTCGCTCGCCAAGCTCAAATTCAAATATCAATCGGGCTAATAAATCATGCGAACTGACTTCATAGCCATTAGTTCCGCCAAAGCTCAAATAATTATACTCAGCTTCACTTTTAATATTCCCAAAGTCCCTGCCATACTGGAATCCTAAAATATAACCTGTTTCCGACTCAAAATTATCTTTACTGGTCGTTTTCCTAACAGCACCGTCATTTGGAAAAGCAAATCCAAATAGTGTACCGAAATAATATCCTTGGTGGCGGTTCGGTATATTTGGCATGTAAAGTTCATCATAAGCATCCACCAATTGCTCATCGCTAGCTGCAGTTGTGTTAGTATCAATCTCTCCATTGATTCTTTGTCCTGGATCAACAACTAGATCATTCAAGGAAGGAGGTGGAGCAGTTTCCCCAGTGTCATTAGAGTCCAATTTAATCGTTTCAAAATATTCAGGAATGGGAGGGGTTGGGGTGGAACTAACATTTCTAAGCTGAATCGGTTTAAAAACTTTAGGCTCTGGTAGCTTCGGCATCGTTATTTTGGTCTGCACTATTTTAGGACGTGACAAAAGCAAGTTTACATTTTCTTCATGCAAATCGGATTTCGCTTTAATGTCTGCAACCCTCTTCTTTAAAGCCAGCATACTTGCGGAATTGGATTGAGCGAAAACATCGAATCCCAAAAGCAATAATAGAGTAACTCTTAATATATCTCTCAGCATATAAAGACTATAATTAGTAATTCAGCCAAAAATGAAAGCTATAAATGAAAACAAAAAAGCGCCGGGCGGTAGATTGGCGGGAACCGCCCGGCGCGGGTGTGGTGGATGGGAAATAAAGTTATTAACAATGTAGCCTTTTGTTATTCAATGCAATATAAATTTTCATTGGTTCTAATGTACAAATTTCGATCAGAAATAGCTATAGATGAGCGGGTGTTGTCATCATAAGTCCCCCCCATTTCTGAACGGTTTATAATCTTACCACTTTCAGATGAGACAACCAAAACTGTGCCATTATGATTCATGAGGTAAATTTTACCATCACCAGCGGTGGGAGAACCACGCCACTTATATTTCCCTGGCAACTCAAGGCTCCATTTGCTTTTACCGGTTTTCGGATTTACACACGCAAGAATTTTGCGAAGGTCGCTCAGAACAAAAAACATTTTGCGGTAAAAAAGTGGAGTTGGTACATCAGAAGTAAGCATGGGGTCTTCAGCTGTGTTCCAGCGTAATCCATTTGCACCAGAGGAAACTTGCTTCTGTTCAAGCTTTACAGCAAATATTGGTGCACGTTTGGGAGCGCACACCAAGCATACTCCATCTCCAATAACAGGTGAAGGCACCAATCTCCACCACTGCTCCTTATGACCAGGGTTCCAAGTGCCCCAACGCCAAAGTTCTTTACCATTCAGTGGATCATGTCCAGTGAGCACATCACCACCTGCAACTATAAGTTGGTTATTATGAGGAATTATGGTGCCAAAAGATTCAAGGGATTCCTTCTGAGCCGGTGATTTCCTTACATGTTTCCAAATCGTTTTCCCATCTGAAGGATTAATACAGACCAAAAAGGAAGGTGCAGAATCTAAACCACGACCATGAACTTTTTCATCTCTTTGTAAAATAGGCAGGTACAACATACCCTTGTAGAAGGTTGGGGATGCAGAAAATGTCCATTGAAAGCAAAAATCCCCATAATCTTGCTGCAAATTCCTTCTCCAATTTTCTTTTCCCTTAAGACTGTAGCAAATCAAATCTCCGTTTCCAAAAAAGAAAAAAACGGAATCTCCACCAATTACTGGGGATGGACTGGCATAGTTCGACCGATCATGAAGTTGGTAGTCGAAACCATCGGATTCTCCGGGCTTGTAACCGCTCCCCGCACTTTTCTGCCATAATATCTTGCCATCTTCTGCACTCAGGCAGAGAGCAAATAACTCTCCCTTTCCTCTGGAAGAAGAATTCGTGGAGACTTTTACGGAAGGCAGGAAGACTAAACCGTCATGAACGATTGGAGTCGCAGCAGAAGCACCCGGTAACTTAGCCTTCCATTTCACCCCCTTGGATTTGTCAAAGTGTGCAGGTAAAGAAGATGTAGTCGAAGATGAACCGTTAAAATTAGGTCCGCGCCAATTTGTCCAGGAACCAAATAAAGCTTGGTTCAGAGCCCACAAACAAAGTGTAGAAATCGCAAATGCACGGGAAAACTTAAAACTATTTATTAATTTCATTTGAAATTAGTAGTTGAGGTGTCGGAATGGATCGAGAAAAAATTGATCAATTAGAAAAATTTAATATTGGAAATCATATAAAATATTCAAAACTCAATGAGCGTAGATTCAACCTTTATCGTTTATTCGATCTCTAAGTTGTTCCTCCTCCAACCATCTGACCAAACTATCCAAATCACCTCCATCACCCGACTCAATATTTTCCGGGGAAAGTTGAAACTCCTCTAGAATGTCATTTTGAATTTCGTCATCGAGTTTCTCAGAGTCATGTTTTGCAAACTTTTCTCTAAAAAAATAAGCAAAACATAAAACTAAAGTAATGAATACAAATACAAATAATATATCCAAAATCTATTGCAGTTGAAAAATTATACCTGCTTCTGAAAAATTTAGTTTACTACTCATTAATCTAGAAAGCGAAACAACTGCGTCGTAGAAGGATACATCTTTTTCAACATAACTAACCTTCTCATCACTTTTACCGGATAAACTGAAATGAAAGGAATTTGGATCTGATGTTTTGAATGGTACTTTTGAATAAATCTTATTTAAATCAGAAATGACAGCCTCATGGGTTACATCCTGATAATTGAAATGCCTAATTAATTTCATTTTAATTTCAGTTAAAGGCAAACCACGGATTTCCTTGGCAACATTATAGCTCAAAGCAGCAAGACCTTTGGAAAGTGCCGAGATTTCATCAATTGCAAGATTTCCCATAATTTCCTGTCTCTCAGAAAAATGAATTTGAGAGACAATTTGATTGTAATGAGAAATTTCAATTATTGCATCAATACGAACGCTGTTATCCCTAATTTTCTCAAACCTTTCAATTGATAATGATATCTCATAAAAACTGTCTGACCTTGGGCGATTAGGAAAAGAAGAATAGCTCAAGGTTTGAAAAATAGTGGACAAATTAATCCCAATAACCCTTGCTATCCCCTCGCCTATTGGCTCAGCCCAGCGAGTGCTTTCGCGATAACCAACTTCTGACTTACCAGACCGGAATATGAAACGCGAATCATCCAAATAAGGCGGAAGGCTAACTTCTTGGATATAAAAAGATAATTGTGGCAACGAAATACTCTTGTTGAAATCAAATTCAGAGGTTGAGAGCAAATGGTACTTAGGTTCTACATGATTCGATTCAGGAATCACGCAACCCGTAGAAATAAGCAAAGAAATGAATAATGTGGTAATGAGAAATCTTTTCATTCTTTTGCAGCTGCAGGTTTACCAATTAAAAAAGCTTGGGGATTTCTTTCCAGAAGGTCGGCTAGTCGCTTAAGGGATTTCGACATTAAGCTTACTTCTCGCATGGTATCAGAAAATTGAAACCTCAATTCAGAGTTAGGTTGTACCATTAAATTGATCGAGTAAGATAATTTTGAAATATCTTTCATTAAAGATGTAGCTTCAATAGAAGCTTGAGACAAATTAGGTCCAAGTTCAGAGTAATTAACCGAGAACTCATTAATAAACTCCCTGACAACCTTATTAGTTTGGGCAAATTCACCCTGCAGTTTTGAAAAATCAATTTCTTCAAGTCGTATTGTAGCAAGTTCTAACAGTCGACTAATTTGCTTACTCATTTTATCGAAATTAATACTTTCACTTAACTCAGTTAAAATTGAATTCTTAGTGCGCAATTCCGGGTATCCATGTAAGGTAGTGACCGTACTGTCAGAGAGTTTTCCCTTGTCTTCGTCAGTAGTTAAATTGACATAAAGAATTCCTGTAACGAAACTTTCCTGAATAAGTTGCCCAACTAAAGTGGGAATAATTTCTTCCTTAAATTTACCCTCTTCATCAAATATCTTATTATCAGAGTCTACCATGTGGCGACGAACAAGTTTTCTGTTAATTTCAACAAGTACAGGAACAGGTCCGTCTTCGATAGCATCTCCGAGGAAGAACCTTTCCACCCTTCCAATTCTCACCCCATTCAAAGTAACCTTACCTCCTTCATAAAGACCGTACATATTCTCGTGAAAAACCATAACAAACCTTTCATTCTGATTCCTGAATGAAGAGAAACCACCCGTAAAAACTGTAAAGCCTAAGAGCAAAACCAGAGCGCCTACAGTAAAAGCACCTACCAAAAATCTATTGCCTGTTTTTTTCAAGAACTTCCTTAATCATGGCATTATTTACAAAACAATCAATGCTCAATCGAATGACAGGTTAAGCATTGCGAGTCAAAAAATCTACAACTTTAGGGTTATTACTATTATAAACTAGCGATTTCGGGTCACCAGATTCCAAAAGTGTCCTTTCTTCTGCATCAAGAAAGATGGAATGATCCGCAATTTCAAAAATACTTGCTAACTCATGGGTGACAACGACAAAACTTATTCCTGAGCTTTCCTTTAGTTCATTGATTAAGTCATCTAGCCTTTTTGATGTAATCGGGTCCAATCCAGCGGACGGTTCGTCAAAAAATAAAATCTCAGGATCCAATGCCATAGCTCTTGCCAGACCTGCTCTTTTTCTCATCCCACCACTGAGCTCTGATGGATAGAAACTCTCAAAACCACCTAAACCAACCAAACTTAATTTATATCTTACAATTTCCCGCACCTCACCTTCCTTCAAATCAGTGTATGTCTCTAATGGAAGAGCTACATTTTCAAAAACCGTCATCGAACTCCATAAAGCACCGCCTTGAAAAAGAACGCCAAACTTTCTCAAGATTGTAGCTCTCTCGGTATGATTACTATCCCACAAATCCTTACCTGCTATAAATACTTTTCCATCTACAGGAGCAAGGAGACCAACCATTGCCTTCAATAAGGTGCTCTTACCACAACCGCTACCTCCCATTACCACCAGGCAAGTACCTTTGATCAACTGAAATGAGACTTGTTTCAAAACAAGATTTTCCCCGTAAGCCAACTCCAGATCCTCAACTTGTATAAGACCCTCGCTCTTTTGGTGCATACTCACTAACGAAGTTCCAAATAACTGAAGGTAGTTTCAAAAATTGCGTCTGCTATAATAATCAATGTAACTGAAACCACGACCGCAGAGGTTACTGCCTTGCCCAAAGAAGCAGAATCTCTACCGGAGTTCATGCCTTTATAGCAACCAACTAAGCCTATTATTAAACCGAAAATTAGACTTTTGCACACACCAGAATAAACTTCCCACATACTAGTAAGAGCTGCTTGAGTTTGCTCAAGGTAGTGCAAGGCTGAAAAACCCATCACTGTAGTACCAACGGTCAGTCCTCCAAGAATACCAACCGCATCCGCGTACAAGGTAAGTAGAGGTGTCATAACAAACAACGCCATGGTTCTCGGTAATACCAAAAAAGCAATCGGCGAGATCCCAAATGTTCTTAATGAATCAATTTCTTCGTTAAGTTTCATATTCCCAATTTCTGCAGCAAAGGAAGCCCCAGTTCTACCTGCCATAATAATGCCAACCATCAATGCTCCCATCTCACGCACCATAGCCAAACTCACTAAATCTGCCACATATATCTTAGCGTTAAACTTTTCCAGTTGAACGCTGCCCACAAAAGCCAAAGTCAGTCCAGTTAAGAAGCTAATCAGGGTCACTATGGGCAATGCAGATGCACCGGAATTTCTGGCACTCTCGATAAAATCACGCCATCTCATTACAGACCTGCCTGAACAAAGTTCAATAAACGAAATCACTAGGGCACCCCAATATTCGAGCGGTTTGTAAATATAATGGTATGGATTTAAATATTTTACCAGTGAACCCACCTCTTCTTGGTCGCTGGGGACAAAGGTTGATTTTGCATCACTTAATGTCAAGAGACGATTCAAACCTACAGGCAAGGTTTTGAACGAAAATTCTTTCCCGCTTTTCACAAAAGTACAATTCGCATTCTGAAGAAAAACTACTAATGAAGAATCCCATTTTATAGAATCATCGCAAGATATCTCAAATTTCTTCTGATCTTTCCACTGCTTCAACCAGGACTGCCACCTTCGTAAAACCATAGGCCTTTCTGGGCAGGAAATATTCCAGTAACCAGAAACCTTAATACGGACAACATCTCCCTCCTGATTATATTCAACTAAAGGAATTTTCTCTTCGCCACTCATTGAATTTGGAGTATAATTACAATATTCATTAATCGATTTAAAAAACTATAGTAAACTTATGACGCCTCGGGCAATACTCTTTGACTTGGACGGCACATTGATCGATCAATTCAAAGCCATCCATAAATCTTTTTCACTGACTCTTGAAAAAATGGGTTACCCGGCACCTGAATTCGAAACAGTTAAGCGGGCGGTCGGTGGTGCATCTGAAACAACAATGAGTAAACTCATAGGTCCCGAAAAAGCAAAAGAAGCGGTACAGATTTTACGACCAATATTTGAAAAAGAAATGTTTAATGGATTGGAACCGTTAGAAGGTTCAATTGAAATTTTATCCGCCTGCTCAAAGCATGGAATCAAAACTGGCGTCCTGACAAATAAATATGGCCCCCATGCACGGAAAGCATGCTCTTTCTTGGGCTTTGATAAATACTTGGAGTTTACAATCGGAGTCAGCGACACCGAATGGAAAAAGCCTGAATCGCTTCTTTCACAATATGCCCTCAAGAAAATAGGCCACTCCAGTCAAGACACTCTCTACATTGGCGATTCTCCATATGACTATAAAACTGCTGTAAATGCAGGTATGGATTGTCTGCTCGTTTCAACTGGAACCCATTCTCATAATGAACTTACAAAATTAGCCAGTGGCTTAAAAGTTGAAAAAAATCTACTTTCACTTCTTCCACTTATAGGAATTTCTTAGTTTTTGCCAAAGTTACACGGGCTATCATAGTTGACAAAAGAAATCAGCGGTCACATTGTAAAGAATCCCCTAATTTAAATAACCTATGTATTACCCCAAATCTCCAGACTCCGTGCTTGGAATAGTTACTGATGAAGATTTCCGTACTCTTAAATCCTCTGTTTCTAAGCAACCCACTAAGATAAGGCAAAAAATACTGATCATTGATGCGAAAGATCCAAGAAGTTGGCACGCGCTGAATTGCCTTAAAGGCTTTGATCTTTGTTTTGGCACCTCTGTTCATTATTTACTCCGTACAGGTCTGTTTCAAGATTTCTCTATATTCGCAATCTCGGAAAACTCTGCTTTTATCAGCAGAAATGATTTGGAGACTTTACTTGCGGCTAGATGTACAGGAGCATATTCAGTCTTTGATTATTCTTATCTTTCAAAAATTTCTTCAAGCGATTTTCTCGCTCTGTTTGACGAACTTACAGCGAAAGACAAAATCCATTCTGCGGTATCAACTTTTTTGGAGCAGAGAAATAAGGAAAGTAAGTCCTCCGCTTCAATTTCGTGCTCTTACAGGTTGGACTCAAACGAATTATCTGAAAAACACACCCAACTCTCTTTACTTCTTCGTGAAACCGTTATGCGAAACGAAAACTCTCCCGAAGAAATTCTTCGTAGCACAATTAAGTTAATCCGTGAATCAAATAAGGGTGATTAATCAATCAAACTGATTTACGCGTTGATCCTTAAGCGAAAAAGAATCTTTGTTTTCTAGATTTTCAAATTGGACATTTAGAGGGAAATTTCTCTCAGCAACTCTTTTGCTCAGTTTACTTGTGCCCTCTCTCGGTGGACTTTATCTGGCTAATGAGACAAGTATTTCCCATAAAAGTCTTATCTTGGCCAACACTAATGAATTAGCTAATATATTATCTAGGCAAGTTCTACCAACCATTGAATTTGATGACCCAGAAACTGCAGTTGAATTCATAGATGCGATCACTGAAAACTCAGAAATTATCGCTATTCAAATATGGAAAGAAGATATTTTTTCAACCGAATCCAAACCATCTTTATTTGCAGAAAGCAAAGATTTGCACATGTTAAAAAATAAGTGGCCGCAAATAACAAATAAGTCCGAAGTAAATAACCTTAAATCAAATAGTGACTTCCTAGTAATAACGAGAGCAGTAAAATCATTTGAACAAACTCTTGGGGAAGTTATTCTCATTCGTTCGCTTCAGGACTTAAACACCATAAAGGATTCTTTCTGGAGACTCAGTCTAGTTATTTGGATCATTATTTTATTTTTAGTTTTACTCATTGCTATTGAGTTTGAAAGAAGCCTAAGCCGTCCCCTTTTAGAACTCGTATCAGTAGCTGAGAAGATTTCATCGCAAAAGAACTTAAAGGTTCGGGCAAAGCAAATAAGTGAAGACGAATTTGGCCGATTGACAAAAGTATTTAACAACATGCTTGATTCCATTAATGAAACCAATATGGAATTGTTGGAAAGCAAAGCTATAGTTGAACAACGAGTGCAGGAAAGAACTGACGATTTGGCAAAGACTAACCACTTGCTTCAGGATGAAATTAATGAGAAAGAAAAGAAGAATCAACAACTTCTGATGCTCCAACAGCAACTTGCAAGACAGGAAAGGCTTGCTAGCGTTGGCCAAGTTTCATCAAATATTGCTCACGAACTGCGAAATCCCATGGCTGCAATCAGGAACTCCGTTTATTTCCTGCGCAAAAACCTACACGCCGAGGGTAAAACAAAGGAACATCTCGACATTATAGATCAACAACTTTCTGCAAGTGATCAAGTGATTGAGCGATTACTTGACATCACAAAAGGGAAGGAACTTTTGCTAAAATCAATTAATCTAGAAAAAGCTTGCGTAGAGGCTATTGAAGTCATCGATTCGACCAATCAAATAGATTTTTCTTTTAAATCATCTTTGGGTAAAGTCAGACCCCGCGTCGACAAATTGCTCTTTAGGCAAATTTTAGCCAATATTTTCCTGAATTCCGTACAATCCACGCCAGAAAACTCACTCACCAAGATACAAGTTCAAGCCATGGTAAAATCCGAACAAATTGAAGTTCGCATTACTGACAATGGAGAAGGTATTTCAAAAGACATTATCGCAAGAGTTTTCAATCCTTTATTTACTACTAAGAAGGATGGTTTTGGACTAGGATTATCACTTTGTAAAGATTTGATCTCAAGACATGGCGGCGAAATTGCTATCACAGAAAGTTCTAGTTCTGGAACTGTCATTCAGATTAAAATTCCAATTATTGATAATTATCTTAAGACCTAAGCTTACATGGAAACAAAAATTCTTGTCGTCGATGATCACCCAGCAATTCGCTCAACTATGCTTGATGTTTTGGAGAGTGAAGGTTTCTGCACATTTGTGGCAAGCAATGGAATAGAAGCCAATAATCTTTATGTGGAGCATGAATTTGATTTTGTCCTAATGGATATGCAAATGCCTGATATAAAGGGGGTAGACTTGTTTAGAAAGATGCAAGTCCTCAGAAAAAAATCTGCTGAATTTATTTTCATCAGTGCTTTCTCAGCACCAGAACTTGAAAATGAAGCAAGAGAACTCGGTTGTATTGCATTTTTACATAAACCCATTCAAGTAGAGGAGGTGATTAAGATAATAAGATCCCGCAAAAGAACATCAATACTACTGTTCATTGAAAACAATCATCTAAGAGATAATGTCGGGAATGAAATAAGAAGGGGCAAGTTTGGGATCGAAGAATGTGACAACATTGATGATGCATTGATTCTTTTGCGTCAAATAAACTACAACTTTGTTGTCTTGGATCAGGATTCGCCCGGTTTGGAACAGGAACGGGTTTCTAACACGATAAAAGTGGCAAATTCTCAATCCCGGATTTTAGAAATTAATGAAGACCAGGAACCAACAATTATTCTAAAAATGATAGCCAAGCACTTAACCTTATAATTTTAATTTGTAAGTCCTTGATTTTCAATCCACAGGTGTGTCCCATCGCAAACAAGTTCATATAATTCCAAAACATCAAGGTTTGATAACTGTAAGCAACCCGAACTGGATGGCTTACCCAATTTGTTTTCGTGATTGGTTCCGTGCACATAAATATACCTTTCAAAACTGTCCATTCCTGCTCCGGAATTTAATCCAGCCTGTAGCCCCCTCAATCTAAGTATTCTCGTAGTAATTAAATTTTTAGCCTTCTTCGCGGGATCACAATCCTCATAAATTTGACCAATTGCTTTTCTGCCTTCAAACACCATACCTAACGGCTCTCCATCTCCAATTTTCTCGTTTACCTCGTGTAACCCCCATGGGGTACCTAAGGAGTCTTGAAAACATGAAGGCGGACGCTTCGAACTTGACATCACCCACTGTTTCACGCTTTTCCCTTTAACCATAAGGAACATTTCCTGCCTCTGTATTGATGCAAGAATGACTCCTTCAGTTTCATCTAAGTCAAGGGAGCGTGCAGCCTCTTGATACTCGCAATATAAACCATCAAAATTCATTGAAAAATTATCGTATCGGAATCCTAGGGGCAACAGGAGCTGTTGGCCAAGAAATTATTAATCTCATGGAAAAACGTGAGTTTCCCGCAACTGAGGTTCGCTTACTCGCTTCCGCAAAGTCTGCTGGCCTCGAAATGAAAGCCTTCGGCAATACAGAAAAGGTACAGGAAACCACACAAGACTCATTTAACGATTTGGATTTTGCAATTTTTAGTGCGGGTTCTGTACAGTCAATTGAATTCGCAGAATTAGCAAGATCTCAAGGGTGCGTAGTCATCGATAATAGCTCTGCGTTTAGGATGGACCCGAAAGTTCCCTTGGTTATTCCTGAAATTAATGAAGAGATTCTCGAAAATCATAATGGAATTGTTGCCAATCCAAATTGTTCAACAGCAATTACATTAATGGGGCTCTATCCTTTACATCGTAGGTTTCAGCTCAAGAGATTCTTTGCTTCGACTTACCAGGCGGTTTCTGGAGCGGGGAAGACTGGGCTAGATATCCTGGAAGCTGAACTGAGAACCTCATTGGGATTACCTCTCGAACAAAACAGTGGTGTCCAATCTCCATTTCCCCATCCAATTGCACATAACCTAATTCCTCACATCGATTCCTTTAGGGAAGATGGATACACTAAAGAGGAAATGAAGATGAAGAATGAAACCAAAAAAATCCTTTCTCTTCCATCATTGCAAGTTTCCTGCACATGTGTAAGGGTTCCCGTAATTCGCTCACATTCCATAAGTATTAACGCTGAATTTGAAAATGGCGTAAATATTCCTGATGCAAAAGAAGCAATTGAAAGCTTTTCAGGTACGAAACTCATGGATTCTCCCACTGAAAACCTCTACCCAACTCCTATACAACTTTCTGAGCAAGAAGCCTGTGCGGTAGGAAGATTACGGATTGATCAGGGTTTCTCAAGTGGACTCAGCCTTTGGGTAGTCGGAGACCAACTGTGGAAAGGAGCTGCATTGAATGCCATACAAATAGCGGAAAGCATGATTCATCGAAATTGCCTCCCTTTTACTTATTAAGCAAACTGGCAAGGATTATGCTTTAATTTCGGCATGAATCCAATCTTAGCAACCAATTTAGTATCTTTAGGAAAAGAAGTATTTGATCGTTTCACTGCCGCACCGAAACAGTTCGAAGCTAAATCAAATGCTACTTTTGCAAATGAGTTAAAAATCGCTGAGACCACAATTTCAAAAAAACCGATTGAAGATCTGGAAAAAAAATTCCTGAACCACGAAGATATTAAGGAGTTTCTATCCACGGAAATTGGAAACCAAGTACATTTGGAAAAAAGAGCTGATGGTTCCATGCAACTTATTTCTGCATCTGGTCGTACCCTTCTTTTACCCAACAACGGAGAATCTTGCAGGTTGGGAAGCGAATTATTTTCTGCATCAATTGATAAAGGCGTAAATCTTTCCGCTCACAGAGCAAACGCCATTTTAATTCAAAGATAGTTTGACTCCGATGAGAAGGAGGAAAGAGATTTAATACTTTCCTAATTTTAGTTTACATCTGAAATGAACCCCTTATCTGATTTTGTACTCATTGAAAAGATAAATCAATGTCCCAAACTTGCCTCACTGCAAAGCATTAATTCTACTCTTCGAAATCTTCTCGAGTCAGAGGATAGTTTTGTGAGTCAAATCGCTGAGGTCATAAAACTTGACCCTTCATTGACTACCCGTGTATTGGATCTAGTAAATTCTATATTCTTTGGTAGTTCTGAAGAAAATAGAATCAATGGCATTGAAGAAGCGTCAATCTTTCTGGGACTAAATAGAATAAGGGAATTACTTTCAGCAACTCCAATAATCGAGGAAATTACCGCTCTCGACAAAAATGCATCTAGCAAATTTCCATGGGAAGACTTTTGGAGGCACAGTATTGGTTGTGCAATTCTAACAAGGGAATTACTTTCAATTGCAGAGCACAAAGTGGACTTAGAAGCTGATTATGTCGCAGGTCTTTTACATAACTTGGGTGTTTTAATTCTTGCCATTACCTTCCCCGATGAATTCTCGAAAGTTTTTGAAGCTGATTATTCTGATATTGATGATTTGATCAAAAAAGAAGACGAAATCATAGGATGGAATCACTCCAAAATTGGTGCTTACTATTTATGGAATCATCATATTTCCGATGAAGTTGTGGAAGCCGTAAACTTTCACAACCATCCAAAACCAGCAACAATAAATCCTAAACTAACTGCCGCCGTTCATATTGCCAACAATCTGGTCAGACATTTGGGCGTAGGAGGACTCGAAAAAGTAAGCATTAAGAAAATTGATGACTTTTCATCCATTGAGTGTTGGGATGTCATATTCCCGTATGAAAATCAGGAGAAGTCTCAAGCAGTGATGGATAGACTAAATATTTCACTCGATAGACTCGCGGAAATCCTCAAACACATCCTTTGAGAATTCAGCCAGGCTTGAACTTGAAGGAAAGTGTTAAATTTGAATCCACTGATCTTCTCTTGCAGCTTTGGCAACTTTTAGTGCACCAATTGCTACAAAAGGCATTACATCCTTCGAGGAAATACTAACATCAGGGTCCTCATATCCGTCATCTACAAGCATTCGTTGTAGTTCTTGATCAATCCCTCGTATCCGACTGCCTCCTCCTGTAAGAATGATATTTTGTAACATATCAAACACAGATTGAGGAGAAGCCTTGGAGATAACCGTTTTTAAAGACTGAAAGACTTCATTTAATAAACCGTTGCAAGACTCACCAACCTGCTTCCCAATTTCAATTTTTCTGGGCTTCCCCTCGACTGGAACCTTAACTCGCACACCGGTTTCATTCTCACCAACATAAGAGTAACTTTCCTTGAAGTGGCGAATCATGGAAATAGGAACATCTACTTCAGGATATGCCTCTCGGATTGACTTATCTAATAGAACATCCACTTCGTTTCCAGCAAATGGAATACTCAAGAGATCTTCAGGTTTAGGGAAATATCCCTGAACTATACAGAAATCAGTCGTTCCAGCTCCAATATCAACAAAAAGTGAGTTGCTTACTGGGTCTTTATACTCAGGGTCCTGCAATCTATTTTCATCCCTCATCCCAAGCGCGGCCAGAAATGGTTCAGGTATAAACAGGATGCCATCAAATGCTCCCTTTGCGGCAGTTTGCAGGTTTGCTTTGGCTTCGCCATCGGCAACTGCAGGTATTCCAATTACACAATAGACTTCTCTCTTTCTCTCCGGGTCAACCTTTTCCCTTACATAATTCAAGAATGAGCGGGTTGCATCCAAGTCAGAGACAACTCCGTCGCTTAATGGATGAACCAATCTCAAATGTAATGAGTTTGCGAGAGCCTCATCTCCATGGAGCATCCTGGAGTTACCAGGAAGAATACCAGCAAGAATGCCATCTTCAGGATAGCCAACCACTGTGGGAATCCAAACACCATGATGCTCTCCCGTGCCCGGCTTACTTAGCTTGGTAAGAACGCAAGACTGGAGAGTGCCCAAGTCAAGGCCTACAAACATTTTTCTTTTCTTGCCGTCATTAGAATCTAATGAGTTGTCTTCATCTGATTCGGTTGGCTTATGGGGTTGTTCGGAAACTTCAGTCATTATATTAATTAATCTTCTTCGAAATTTGTAAAAATAAGGCGTAAGTCAAATCTAGAATGGAAAGAATGCGTAAAAGAATTAGTTTTCCATCGATAATACTTCGTCAATCATCTCTTCAATTTCATCAAATTTCAAGCCCAGGCCCAATGGTTCATCAAGTTCCGCCTGATCACCCCCTACATCAACCTCTTCTTCTTCAACAACTTCAATAACTTTTTCGCCCACTTCCTCTCCTTTTGCTTCCTCAATAGGCAAGATTATTCCAATCTCTTCCTCCACTTTCGTCTCATTGTCTTCAAAAATCTCAGAAATCTCGGACTTTACCAGCTCTGGAACTTGAGAGCTTTCTGGAAGTACTATATTTTCTGACTCTTTTGGGAAGTCTGCCATTTTTTTAAGAATTTCTTCAAAAGAACCTGCTACTCGCTCAATTCTAGCACAAGCATTTCTGATTTCACGCGTCACCAAATCAGCAACCCGTCGTTCGAACCTCCCGGCAAACAAGTCAAATGCAGTAGCCAACTCATCAGCCCTAGCAGATTCGTCGTCAAACATCTCTTTCAGTTTGGCTTTCTTTTCGCCCGCTTCCAAGTTAGTCGACTTAGCCCACCCAACCACAAGTTTCGGGATTTCATCCCTCAGCACGGAAATAGCACCATCTTCGTCACCAACCAACCGACGGACGCATGCTCTGCGGAAACCACCTTTTAAAGCTTCAACAGGTGAGGACGCTGTGCTTTTATCGCTCATTACATATTGCTCTACTGCGTCTTTTGATTATCGACAACTTAATTCCTGTCCTGCCCCTTTAATAACCTCCTCAACCTCCTTAGGTTGCCAACCCACGCTTTTCTTCAAATACTCTTTCATGTCTGAAGGTAGTGGAGCGGAAAAGTTTTGCCCATTCTCTTGATGTGCCAATTTATTCCCGTGTAATGCCTGCCTTTTCATACCCAATTCCTTAATCCACTTATCACTCCAACCACCTTGACAAAAGCTAAGGTAATAAGAATCACTCGACCCGTATAATTTATCACCTATGATCTCATGGCCTATGTAATTTGCATGAACCCTTATCTGATGCTTTCTTCCCGTTTTCGTCGTCACACGACAAAAAGTGTGTCCATTTCCAAATTTAAGAGGCTCGAAACAAGTGATAGCTTTTTGAGACTTTCTTGATTCTTGCGTCACTCTTTGTTTGACGAAAACTTTGCTGTCCGGGTCATTACCAATAAAGGTGGAAATTTCAGATTCCTCAGTCATTTCTCCCTTCAAAATCGCAAGGTATTGGCGTCTAACTTTTCTCTGTTCGACACCTTTCTGCCAGAAACTGGCAGCCTTTCGATGTTTGGCCAGCATGACTACACCACTAGTTTCTCGGTCCAGTCTGCTGACCAAGTGAATCGAATCTACTCCTAAATACTCTTTCGTGACACCAACCAAGCTGGACCAGGGGCCATTTTTGGATGGATGACAGACCAACCACGCAGGCTTATCTAAAACCAACAGGTCATTATCTTCGAAAAGAATCCAGGACAAAAAATCCTCGAGGACAACCAAGGGGGCTTCATTATTATTTAACATTTCTTAAGTTACTGAAAATCAATAACTAATATTATATCAAGAAAAAAACATAAACATTATTGGAAAAGTTTCATGATTAGTGCGAGTGTAGATTCGTTGCATGTCCATTGCATGCTTCACAAACTAAACCAATATTAAATCAATCATATAACGCACATGAAGAATAATCTGATTCTCTCCGGCCTTCATCTTACACTTACTGACTCGCTTAAAAGTATAGTCCATGAAAAGATGGAAAAAATTTATAAGCACGAAGAGAGGATTATCCGTGCCAGGATTGAACTTGAGCACGATTCAAAATCATCTTCCCATGAAGACGAGTATGTTGCCAAAGGGCATTTAGAACTTAAGGGAAAAACTATTACTATTTCCGTTCTCAGTCAAAATATTTATAAAGCAGTGGATGATCTTGTCGAAAAACTTGATCGCGGGCTTCGTCGCCGGTCTCGTCTACGCCGGGTTAAGCGCAAACAGACGAGTTTACAGGATCTACCGCAAGCAGCCTAAACAATTTAAACTTTTAAATAATAGCCCGGGTAAATTTCCCGGGCTTTTTTGTTAGAAAATTACTATGATATTAAATTCGTGAACAAAGAGTAATTTATTCGCATGCTCAAAACTTGAGGCCTAAATTGCATCGACCACATTCTTCACTATGACATCGACAGAAGCCAATTTACCTATTCCTTCATACCCACAGGCAAGTTCGCCGACCACCGGTTCGATAATTTCGACCCCCCTGCCCTTCAATGTTTCCAAATTCTTTTGCACAGCTTCATGCTCGTACATTTTTCCGTTCATCGCTGGAGCCAATATAACTTGTGCTTTGGTGGCCAAATAAATCGCACCCAGTAAATCGGGAGCCAGTCCATTGGCATAATTCCCCAATTGCTGGGCGGTCGCAGGAGCAACCAAAAAAAGATCGATCTTGTCTGCTAGTTCGATATGCCCGGGTTGCCATCCCTCTTCGTCCCAGAAAGATGAGAGCACAGGATGTCGGGAAAGTGTACCGAGGGTAAGGGCAGAAATAAACTTGGTGGCTGATTCCGTCATCACCACATGCACATTAGCCCCGACTCTGCGTAGTTCACTGGTCAGATCTGCTGCCCTGTACGCTGCGATCGACCCGGATACGCCAAGGGCAATAGTCTTGCCGGAAAGCGAACAGGATAAGGATGGGGTGGATTCCGTCATAAAGAGATTTTACAGTAAACAAATAGCAACTGAATCGCAACCCAAGGCTTTCCGCTTTTCATAATTCAAGGAAAAGAGTATATTTAACTTTTCCATGCAAAAAAGCCCGATAACCAAATACAAACCTTGGGGAACCATTAATTTAGCCGATCGGCAATGGCCAAG
>MDTB01199407.1_pt1 | contig 18717 bp, 13 predicted proteins | sample 811161 | NCBI WGS metagenome assembly MDTB01 (sample SAMN05326650, study PRJNA326480) | marine metagenome | isolation source: seawater | place: Mediterranean Sea | collected 2009
AAATTATTTCTGTAGCAACTCTCATACCTTTTTTAACTATACTTACTAACCCTGAAAAAATTTCTACTCTACCTTTAGTTGGAGAAATTTTTAAAAAAATTAACTATACAGGCACAACATCATTATTATTTTTAGTTACTTTTGCTTTCGTATCATCAATAATCCTAGCAATGTTAATAAGAGTTTTAAATTTGTGGTTTAATAACAGACTATCTGCAGAAATGGGATCTTTTTTATCTGAAAAATGTTATAAAAATATTCTATATCAATCTTTAAAAAATCATCAAGAACTCAATAGCAGCCAAGTTCTCTCTGCTATAAGTACCTACACAGAGTATACGATAATTGTAATTATGAATATGCTGTTAATGATTACAGCTTTTTTAATTTCTCTATTCATATTAGTTTTCCTTTTTACAGTTAATTTTAAAATTTCTCTTTCTATTTTTACATGTTTGCTTATCTCTTATCTTATAATTTGGTTTTCAATTAAAAAAAGAATTAAATTTAATAGCCAATATATCGCTGCAAATACAAAAAAACAATTTCAAATAGTTCAAGAATCATTTGGAGCTATAAGGGAAATAATTCTTTCCTCAAATCAATTTAGGTATTTAAATATATATAAAAACATATTATTTCCTCTTAAATATAAATTATCCGAAAATAGATTTTTAAGTGCCTTTCCTAGATATTTAATTGAATCTGTTGTTTTGGTATCAATAGGAATTATAAGTTTCCTTTTGTCAGTCAATAATGCAAATGGTAATGGAGTAAATGTAATTGTAATTTTGGGTACATTTGTTTTGGGTTTGCAAAGATTATTACCTTCAGCTCAACAATTATTTTATAGCTTAGTTGCAATAAGAAGTAACTCAAGCTCAGCAAATAATTTAATTGATTTAATAGAGTTACATAAATATAATTTTGTATTACCCAAAAAGGATAAATTAAATATTAATTTTGAATCAATTTCATTTAAGTCTGTCTCATATAGTTATTTAAAAAGTTCAAATTTGATACTCAATAATTTGAACTGTACTATTTATAAAGGTGAAAAAATAGGTTTAATTGGTAAAACAGGTAGTGGAAAAAGTACATTCGCCGATATCTTTATGGGTTTGTTGCCAGCTTCAAATGGAGAGGTACTAGTAAATAATATTAATGTTAATGAACCCAAAAATGTATTTTTTCTAAATAAATGGCGTTCCTCTATAGCGCATGTACCACAAGATATATTTTTAATTGATGCATCTATTGCTGAAAATATAGCTTTTGGGAGCTCTTTTAATAAAATAGATTTTCCACTTTTAAACAGAATACTTGAATGTACTAGTTTAAGACATTTTGTTGACAATTCACATAATGGTCTTAAGACTTCCGTAGGAGAAAGGGGTATAAAGTTAAGTGGCGGTCAAAAGCAACGAATCGGCATAGCAAGAGCATTATATAGAAATCCAAATATATTAGTTTTAGATGAGGCAACAAGCTCCTTAGATTTTCAGACTGAGAATGAAATCATACAAACTATAAATAAATTGAATAAAAATTTAACGATACTAATCATTGCACACAAATACTCCACTATTAAAAAGTGCGATCGTATTTTCAGAATTGATAAAGGACAAATTCTAGAAATTAGTCATGAGGATTTATTTTCAAGCCAATAATTTCAAGATTGTAAATTTTGTTTTCTTAAGTAAAAAATAAACAATTATTTTTGCTTTAATTCGTTATGTCTTAAAATTAGATTTATTAGATTAAAAATAGAAATTATATGATTTTCAAGCCATTACCGAATTTATTTAATTGTAAAATTACAGTTGTTGGACAAGGTTATGTAGGAGCTCCTTTAACTGTCTCATTTGCTGAATCTTTTTTGAAATATAAAGAATCAAAAACAAATATTGTTGGTTTTGATAATTTTGAAAAAAGGCTTGATCAACTTAAAGATGGTAAAGACTGTACAAAGGAGTTGAAAAATAAAAGATTTAATAAATTTAAGAACTTAAACTTTACTAGTAACTTTTTAGAAATTAATGATTCTGATATTTATATTATTGCTGTACCTACTCCGGTTGATAATTGTAATAAACCAGATTTTATTTATTTAAAAGAGGCTACAAATTTAGTAGCTGATTCTATTACTTCAAGTAAGGACAGTGATAATAGAAAGATTATAATTTTTGAAAGTACAGTTTATCCTGGAGCTTCAGAAGAAATTTGCTTGCCTATATTGGAAACTAAAACAGGAATGAAGCTTAATTCTGAACTATCAATTGGTTATAGTCCTGAAAGAGTAAATCCTGGTGATAATAATCATAGATTAAAAGATATCAACAAATTAGTTAGTGCAAGTGATAAACAAACTTTAGATTTTATTTATGAGCTTTATTCTTTAATAATTGAAGCCGAGATTTATAAAGTAAGTAGTATTAGAGTTGCTGAAGCAGCAAAGGTTGTTGAAAATATTCAAAGGGATTTGAATATAGCATTGGTAAATGAGCTCGCAATTATTTTTGAGAGGTTGAATATAAGTACTACTGAAGTTTTAAATGCTGCAGCTTCAAAATGGAACTTTGTTAAATACCAGCCAGGACTAGTTGGGGGACATTGTATAGGAGTTGATCCTTATTACTTAACATATAAGTCTGAAGTGGTAGGATATCATCCTGAGGTAATACTTGCTGGAAGACGAATTAATGACAGCATGAGTGAATGGATAGCAACAACTTCAATAAAAAAATATCTTAAGAATAAAAAAAGATTATCTAATAAAATAAAAGTTTTGATAATGGGATTTACTTATAAATCTAATTGCCCTGATATTCGAAATACAAAAGTAAAAGATATGTATAAAACTTTTTTGGAATTTGGCTGTGATGTTCATGTTGTTGATCCTTACGCAGATTCAAATGAGGTTTTAGAAAGATACGATATTAAGCTTTTCAGAGAGGAGGAAATAATATCAAACTACGACATTGTTGTTGTAGCAGTTGCTCATAATGATTATAAAAATAGGCCATTTACTTTTTGGGAAACTTTTTTAAATAAAAATTCTTTAGTTGTAGATGTTAAGGGTATATTGAAAGATCATCCCTTTATTTGGAAACTTTAAAATTATAATTATTTACATAAAGAATGTTAAAAAATTACATTAACATAGGTTTGGTTTGACTTTTGGCAAATGTATTATAAACCTCTATTAATTGGCGAAATAGGATTATCTCATGAAGGTTCAGTCGGTAATGCTATTGCTCTTATTGACTTGGCTCTTAAATACAATCTTGACTTTATTAAGTTTCAAGACCATTGGGCAGATTATGAATCATCTTTTAATGAGAAAATGAGAGTTGAATCACTTATAGATAAAAACAGATACGATTATTGGCAAAGAACCGAATTTAGTTTTGATGAGTGGCAAATAATTCATAACTATTTAAATACCAAAAATATTAAATTCTGCTGTTCAGTTTTTTCTCCTGAGAGTTTTTATAGACAAAGAAGTTTAGGTAATAATTTCTGGAAATTGGGATCTGGAGAAATGCTTAATAATCAATTAATGAATATTTTAAAAAAAGAATTAAATACTCAAGATACACTTATTATCTCTACTGGATTAGCTGAATTAGATTCAGTTTTGGATTTTGCCAAAGATTTTATTAATAAAGTTAGAGAAATTTTTGTTTTAGATTGTGTAAGTATGTATCCATCAAATATTGATGATTATCAAATAAGCAGATGGCAAAAAATAAAAGATTATAATAAGGCGATTAAGTTTGGACTATCTGATCATACAGGAAGTATTTGGCCAAGCATTTTTTCATGGAATTATGGATCTTTATTAAATGAGATTCATATAACTTTCGATAAAAATATGTATGGACCAGATCAAAAATCATCTTTAGATCCTAAACAGCTAAAACTTTTAAATGAAGCAAGAGATAACTTTCAAAAACTGATTTCTAATTCAGAACTTTCTAGAAAAAATAAATATAATGAAAAGATGAGAACTCTTTTTGGTAGAAGTATTGGTTTTAAACATTCACTTAAAGCTGGTCATGAAATTAAGGAAGAAGATATTCAATTAAGAAAACCAGCAAATGGGATAAATCCTAATGAAATATCAAACATAATAGGTAAAGTTTTAGCAAGAGATTATAATTATCTTGAATTACTTCAGAAAGAAGATCTCAAATAAGATTGATGAAAAAAATAAAATTAATTTTTTCAGTATTAAGTAGAGCAAATTATGCAAGAGTAAAAAGCGTTATAAAGAAATCAATAGAGAGTGAAATAATTGAACCAATTGTGGTTATTGGATGTAGTGCTTTAAGTAAAGACTATGGAAATATAATTGAAGAATGTGGTAAAGAAAATATTATTATTCATGAAAAAATAAGTTCATTAATGCATGAAAAGTCGAGAGAAAATATGGTAAAGACTACTGCATTAGGAATGCTTGATTTTAGTAATATATTATCAAAATATAAACCTGATATTGGATTAACTGTAGCTGATAGATATGAGACTATAAGTTTTGCAATAGCATGTTCCTACATGGGAATACCACTTATTCATTTACAAGGCGGAGAACCTACAGGCTGTATAGACGATAAGGTTAGAAATTCAATTTCTCAGCTTTCAGATTATCATTTTGTATGTTCAAAAGATGCCTATTCAAGAACATTAAAATGGGGTGAACCTAAGAATAGAATTTTTAATGTTGGCTGTCCTTCATTAGATCATATTAATTTAAAAAATCGTAATCAAATCAAAGAATGTATAGAGTTATTAAATTTAAAATATAAGACTAATATTAATCCCAAAAAAGACTATTTGGTTTTCTTATATCATCCAGATACTAATAAATTTTCGCAAGATTTTAATGTTGTTTTAACGCCATTAATCCTTGCATCAAAAAAATTAAACGCGAATCTGGTAATTATTCAACCTAATTCAGATGCAGGATCTAGTGAAATTGTTGAAAGTCTAAAAATACTTAAAAATCAGAATAATAATGTAAGTAAATTTGAGAAATTAAATATTGACTATGTAAATCATTTAACAAGCTCGGAATATATAACTCTATTGCAAGGTTGTAAGGTATTAGTTGGAAATTCTTCATCTGGTATTAGAGAAGGTTCTTTTCTTGGAATAAGTGTTGTAAATATAGGAGAAAGGCAAAGATTTAGACTTAAACCAGAAAATGTATATAATGTGGATTTGAACTCAGAAGCAATATTAGATACAATTGTCAAAGCATTTAATAGGAAATCTGTTAAAAGATATTTTGATTATGGTGATGGTAATAGTTCATCAAAAATCATAAATATTATTGAAAAATTAGAAATATCAATAAAATCAACAAAAATTTAAATGAATTTTTTTTATTATATAAATGAAGAAGAAAAATTTCCAAAAAAGATTTTAGAAGATTTCTCAAAAAAATCAAAAATAAATTTCGCTCATACTAATGAAAAAAAAATTGCGGATATATTATTTGTAAGACTTGGAACAACTATTAATGAAAGTTTTTTAAGTAATTTTGTTAATTTAAAATATCTCTGCACTTCTACAACTGGTTTAACTCATCTTGATCTAAAGGAAATTGAATCAAGAAAAATCAAACTAATTTCATTAGCAGGAGAGTCTAAATTCCTTGCGAAAATCAAAACAACTGCAGATTTAGCATTGGCATTTATCCTCACTGCGCAATCATTAATATTAACTTCTGCTGTTGATGTTAACAAAGGGGTTTTTGATAGGAATAAATTTTTTAGAGAATCTTTTAATAGTTCTAATATCGGAATACTAGGTTTGGGGAGATTAGGAAAGTTAGTTGCAGATTATTTATTAAAATTAGGTTTTAATGTTTATTTTTTTGATAATAAGGAAATTAATCATACAAATAAACTCTTAAAAAAGTGTTTTTCTATTGATGAATTATTTGCAAAATGTAGGATAATTTCATTACATGTAAATTTCAATAAAGAAAATCAAAATATTATTTCAAGAAAACTACTTTCTATAAACCCACCCTATAAGATAATTAATACTAGCAGGGCTCAGTTGTTTTCATATAAAGAAATTGAATATTGTATTTCAGCTGGAATTCTTCAGCAGTATTTTACAGATGTACTAATAGAAGAACCCTTTGAAAATCCTCAAGGAGTAAAAGAAACTAAACTTTTTCACTTACAAAAGAAATATGGTTTAAATAGAGTTTTTATAACTCCTCATATTGGTGGAGCATCATGGCAAAGTCTTAAAAATTGCGAAGAATTCATAATTAATAAGTTGTATTTAAAAATAATTGAAAATTTTAAAAATCTAAATTAAAAACTAATTTATTGTATTATTATCCAAAGAATAATCAAAAAGTATATGAATAATACTGGAGACGATATTTATAGTGATTCGGGTTTGTGGAGTTTTGGCGGAGATACTCCCAGAAAATTTGATGACCATGTCTCAAAATCAGTTCCATTATATGACGAAGGCCATGAGTTGATTTGCTCTTTGTCTGAGTTCTTTGTGCCCCAAAATGGGAATGTGTTGCACTTAGGATCAAGTACTGGAGTTCTAACAAATAAATTAGCCAAAATATTAAAAAATAGGAATGCGATAGTTATAGGTTTAGAAAAAGAAAAAGAAATGATTAAAGAGGCATCATCTAGGAAAAATAATAGCAATGTATCTTTTATTAATGAGGATATAACTTCTTATGAGATGGGTGAGAATCTAAATAATCTTATAGTATCTTATTACACTATTCAATTTATACACCCTTCTTTAAGACAAGATGTTATTAATAAGATTTATAAATCTCTAATGTGGGGAGGAGCCTTATTTATGTTTGAAAAAGTAAGAGGTTCTGATGCACGATTTCAAGATATCTTTAATTGTTTTTATCAAGATTTCAAAATCAAAAAAGGTTATAGTCCAGATCAAATATTAGCTAAACAAAACTCACTTAAATCTTATTTAGAGCCATTTTCAAGACAAGGGAACATAGACTTGTTAAAAAGAGCAGGTTTTATGGATATAGAGTCAGTAATGAAATTTGCTTGTTTTGAAGGATTTATTGCTATTAAATAAATTCTTTATGTAGCAATTAATTATCTGAAAAAAAAATTATAGTTTTTTAAGGCTATAATATCTTGATTTATCGGAATTGCTTTGAACAAAAATCAATCGGCGAAATTAGATGCAAAGAAAATATATAATAATAGATGGAAAAATTCTTTAAGTTCAGGAGAATATAATATTCTTCATGATGGAAAACCTGATACTCAAGTAAAATATTTTTATGATTTATACTGCAATTTCATACTAAATCAAATAAAAAAAGTATATCCTGATAGAGATCTAATTAACTTATCAATCTTAGAGATAGGTTGCGGAAGAGGTACTGCATCAATTTTTTTAAATAAAAGATTAAATTGTAAATCTATTGGAATAGATTTTAGTGAGGTTTCAATTGAAATTGCTAAAAAGAATGCTTCCTTTTATAAATCAAATTCTAAATTCTTTATAGCGGATATTTTTGATAAGAATTTGTTCAAAAATGAATTTATAGGAGGAGAAGAAAATTTCGATGTAGTAATAAGTTTAGGAGTTTTGGAACATATTGAATCCTTAGAAGAATGTCTTTTTATTCATAATAAGTTATTAAAAAAAGAGGGATTATTTTGTGCAATGGTTGTTCCTGAGAAGAAATCAATACAAGATTATTTTGAATTATTAAATAAATTTTTATTTAGATTAAATATTATTTTTGATAAACAATCAAAAAAGAAATTCAACCATCTTGATAAGAGTTTAACCAAGACTAATGATGTATTTAGAACTTATAAATCTTCAGAATATTTTGGAAAATGTTTAAGGAATGCTTTTTTTCATGACGTAATAACAGTTGAATCAAATCCTTTACCAACAATTCGTCCTTTAAACATTTTGTTAGAAAAATTAGTAGTGAATTTCTTTATTTTATTCTCAAAACTTTATAAGCAAATATTTCGTAAAAGTTTGTTTTTTGATTGCAATGAAAAATTATCAAGATGTCATTTTTTAATTGGAAGGAAATAATTTAAATTTTATGTGTGGTTTTCTTGTTACTCCATTAAATATTAAAGAAGATTATGCAAACTTTCTTTTTGATAAGTATGTCTCTTATAGAGGAACAATTCCAAAAAAAGAAATTGTTTGGAATAATCATAGATTTCAATTTGCCAGATTACCCATAGTTGATATAAATTCATTTCAAAATCAACCATATATTTTTGATAATAATATTCTTGTATTTAATGGTGAACTATATAATTATTTAGAAATTAAAGAACATTTAATTAAAAAATATAATTTAGAATTTAAGACAGATAGTGATAGCGAAGTTTTTTTAAAAGCTTTTTTAAAACTTGGACCAAAGAAATTTTTCTCAATGGCAGCGGGTATGTGGGCATATGTTATTTCAGATAAAAATGGAAATTTTTATTGGGGGAGAGATGAATTTGGAGTTAAACCTCTATTTTATTTAAAAAAGTCATTTGGTCTATATTTCTCTTCTAGTCAAAAAGCATTAGTAGAAATTTTAAATTCAAGCAAAAGTAAAATAAATAAAAAAGAAGTTAAGCGTTTTATAGTAACTGGTTATCAAAATCCAAATCAAAATAATTTCTATAATGGTTTTAACAATATTTATCCAGGATTTACCTATTCTTTTTTATTTGAAAAGGATCTCATGAAAAAAGAAAAAAATATTTTTAATAATAAAAAAATATTGAATAAATCTTTAAGAGATGTAATTGAATACTCATTTACTTCTCAATATCCAAAGGAAGTTTCTTCAACACTTGCTTTAAGCGGGGGCTTGGATAGTTCGTTAATCTTACATCTTTTTAAAAGTAATTCTTTTGCTTTAAATACTTTGTCATTGGATTTGAATTCATCTCTTGAGGAAAAAGAATTAATAAAAAGCACAATTAATCAATATAAATGTGAGCATATGTTTGTTAAACCTGATAAGAATAAATTAAATGAAATTACTAATGATTTAGTGTTTTATTTGGGGCAACCATTAAGATCAAGTCAACCTGTTTATCAATATCTCCTTCGCGAGAGGGCATCAGAACAGAATAGTAAAGTTTTTTTTACAGGGGATGGATCTGATGAGATTTTTGGAGGTTATAAGCAAGGATTTTATTTTTTCTTGAAGCAATTATATGAGGATGGCAAATCTTCTGAGTTTTTAAATTCAACAATAAAAGAGTATGCAACATTCCTTTCAATGAATGAAGAAATTCAAGAGGATAATATTATTTCTTTTATAGAGAAAAATTGTGAAATTTTTGATATTGATTTGGAATGGAAAAATAATTTTAAGTATAACTTTGAAATTTTTGGTTTACCTAAAGATTTTGAAGAATATTGTGAATTTCGACTTTATCAGCACCCTATGCCATATTGGTTGTTAACTGAAGATTTAGTTAGTTTATTAAACGGTTTAGAGACTAGGATTCCATTCTTAGATCAAAGAGTGGTGTTGAAAAGTAAGTATTTAGATAAAATGCATTTCTATAAAGAGGGGACAAATAAATACAATATTAGAAAAGAGTTTTCAGATTTGCCGGATCATATATTAGAAATCAAGAAGAAACTACCAAGACCTGCTGATACAGATTTAATAATATTTGATGAAAAGAATATTCAAAAAATATTAAGTCTTATAGATTCAGAATTTTTTAGAGAAATGTTTGGTTCAGAAATAAGCTCATTACAATTCTTACTGAAGTCTGACAACCGTAATAATTATCTAGGAAGATCTGATAATTGGTTTAGACTCTTAACTACACAAATATTTTTATCATATGAGAACATAATTTAATAATGAAGATTGCCATACCTGATTTTAATATGAATATTGGAAGTGAAAGGATTCCATTTTATGTATATAAAAATTTAATTGAAAAGTACTTTCAAGTTGAGTTTATAAATTATTCATCTATTGATAAAGCAGATATAGTTTTCCTTCACGGATCCAAAGATAATTCAGATATTCTAAAAAAAAAGAGAAAAAGAATTAAATATATATTATTTAAACCCCATAGAGAGATTCCTATCTCTTGTTCAGGAAGGAACTTATTTAAAAGAATAATCTCTTATTTAATATATTTTATAAAAAATAGATTGAGTAAAGAATATGAAAATAATAAATATAATTTGAAAATGGCAGATCTTTTAGTATGCGACACTCCAAGAATATCAAGATTTTATTCCGCACAAGGATATAAAACTGTATATTGTTCTTTAATAGATGATTTCGATGAATCTATTATTAGATATAGAAATAAAAATCAATATATAAATGAAAATGAATTTAATATCCTTTATACAGGAAATCTATCTCATTACAATTCAAATATTAGTCAATTAATCAAAGTCCTTTTTCAAATTAAAACTAATAATAAACTAAATATTAATTTAGAATGCTTGTCTGGCAGGCTTGAAAAAGAAAATAGTTTTAGAAGAAATAATATAATTTTAAATGTTAATTTTCATAAATATAGTAAAGATAATTTGAGGAAATTATTGCGAAAATGTGATATGGGTTGGGTTCCAAATAACTATAGTATTTCTGGCATCTTTCATAATGATTTCGTGAAAGTATTGACGACGACCATAACTCAAAAATTTGATATTATTAGATGTGAAAAGTTTTCTTCAAATGCTGGCAGAGCAATTATTTTTGCCCAGTACGGAATTCCATTTATTACAAATCCTAATGAGGAGAGTTCAATTCTCTTTGGCCCAATAACAGATTTTATTTATTATGAAAGCAAACAACAGCTGAAAGTCAAACTTCAAAAATTAATTTCTATAAAGAATAGAAATATTATTTCAGAAAAAATAATAAATAATTATAATTATCAGAAACACTCTTTTACTCAAGTCAAAAAATTATTTGATGCAATTAATAATTTATAAATATCATAAAATTTATAGTATTATACATAATAATAAGGAATAAAAGTTTTGGTTAATAACCATAAAATACTTTTTAGGAGGTTGCGATCTTTTTTATTTATCTTTTTTGATATATTCTTTTTCAAGATTATTTTTTATTTTGCTAATAATACCTTCCAAAATATTTTATATGAGAACATCATAATATTTAACTGGATTATCATTAGTTATTTAATTGGTAGGTATTATTTAAAATATAAATCTAAAAAAGATATTTATATAAAATCTATTTCATATACATTTTTATTATTAATACTATGTAATCTATCACTAAGTCTATTATCTTTTATCTTTGAAAAGATATTTCTAATAAATTCATCAGAATTATTTATTACATTAGATGCGTTGTTGATAATAATTTTATATACATTCGTAAGTAATATTTTCATAACTATATACAATAGTGAAAATAAAAAAAATTTTGGCAATTGGATAGTACTAGGAAATAAAGATAGTATTTTTAAATCTGAAAATTTATTTCTTAATTTAGACTATAAAAGTAATTTTTTCCATCTTGCAGACATAGATGATTATAAGAATAAGTATGGATCTTTATCAGGAATAATTATTTCAGATAATCTTAAATTCAATACGGATAATAATAAGATATTCTTAAAACTGCAAAAGCTAAATCTCCCAATATTTAATTATCAAAATTGGTGTAGAGATTATTTGTTTCGTTATCCCCCCGAAATTTTCGCTAATAAAAATATACTTTTATTTGATATTCATAAACTAAGAAATTCTATTGATTCAAGATCAAAGAGATTTTTTGATTTTTTTGTAAGTTTTTTACTATTAATATTTTTATCGCCAGTAATATTGATTGCTTGTACCTTGATAAAACTTGAGAATAATGGTCCGGTTTTTTATTCACAAATTAGGACTGGTTATCTAGGCAAACAATTTAGGCTATGGAAGATAAGAACTATGAAAGTAAATGCAGAACCTGAAGGACCTGTATGGTCATCTAAAAATGATAAAAGAACTCTCAGGATTGGTAAAATTTTGAGATTCTCAAGAATTGATGAATTGCCACAACTGATTTCCGTAATAAAAGGTGAAATGAGTTTAATTGGCCCTCGACCAGAAAGACCTGAAATTGAAGTAGATTTAATCAAGAAAATTCCAAATTATATGTATCGATATCAAGCTAAACCAGGTTTAAGCGGTTGGGCGCAAGTTAACTATCCTTATGGGGCATCAATAACAGATTCTAAAAACAAATTAAGTTACGATCTTTTTTATATAATGAATTATTCAATATTTCTAGATATAATTATATTTATTAATACCTTGAGAATAGTTATTAATAGAAATAATTCAAAACCTCTATAAAAATAATACTTAATTCTCTTAAAAAATTTTAAATTAAGGTATAAATTGAAGATTAATTTTTCCATTTTTTTTTGATTATCACTAAATTATTTTGGCAATGGGAAAAGCAAATAAGCCTATACTAATAACTGGTGTTGCAGGTTTTATTGGTTCTGCATTAGCTCAGGAGCTAATTAGAAAAAGGGAGAGAATTATTGGTATAGATAATTTAAATGATTATTATGATGTTAATTTAAAGAAAAGTAGATTAAAAACTTTAGCAAACACAGCAGCTAAAAATAAAGTTGCATTTAATTTTCAAAAAGTTTCAATTGAAAATAATGACCAATTAAATCTTGTTTTTGAAGAAAATAGGCCAAAAACTGTTATTCATTTGGCAGCCCAAGCAGGGGTTAGGTATTCAATACAAAATCCAGAATCATATATAAAAAGTAATTTAGTTGGTTTTGCTAATATTCTCGAATCATGTAGGAATTACGAATGTGAAAATTTAATATTTGCTTCTAGTAGCTCTGTGTATGGAGGCAATGAGCTTTTGCCATATTCAGAAGATCAAAGTGTTAATCATCCCATAAGTCTCTATGCAGCTACAAAAAAATCCAATGAGCTGATGGCTCATTCTTATAGTCATCTTTATGGAATTCCCTGCACAGGGTTGAGATTCTTTACTGTTTATGGTCCTTGGGGTAGACCAGATATGGCGCCTATGATTTTTTCAAAAGCGATTTTATCAGGTAATCCAATCAAGGTTTTTAATTATGGGAAGATGAAAAGAGATTTTACATATATAGATGATGTTGTTAATGCAATAGTGCTTTGTATTGGAAAGAAAGCAGAAATTGACGAAAATTTTAATTTTGAAAAACCTAATCCTTCAACTTCATTTGCCCCTTACAGAATCTTAAACTTAGGTAATAATAAGCCAATTAATTTAATGTATTTTGTAGAACTTTTAGAAAATTATCTTGGCAAAAAAGCAATCATAAATTACGAGAAGTTACATGCTGGTGATGTAAAAGCAACTTATGCCGACATGCAAAAAATAGAAGGATGGATAAACTTCAAAACATATACTTCAATAGAAAATGGATTAGAAAAGTTTTGTAATTGGTATAAATCTTTTTACAATTAATTTTATGAAAAGAATTTTAGTCACAGGTGCTGCTGGATATCTCGGTTCTCACACATGTCTAAACTTAGTTGAAAATGGATATGAAGTTTATGCAATTGATTCTTTGACAAATTGTTATGTTGAATCTATTAAAACTATAAATTCTTTTTTTAAAGAAAAATTTCACCAAAAAATTAAATTCATAAAATTAGATTTGCGTCATTATGATGAATTTGAGAACTTTTTTGAAAATTTATATTGCCAGAATATTAGATTTGATGGAGTGATTCATTTTGCTGGCCTTAAATCCGTTGCTAATTCAATTAATTATCCACTTTTATATTGGGAAAATAATTTATATAGTTCATTAAATCTTCTAAAATTAATGTCTAAATTTGAAGTTGATTCTTTAGTTTTTAGCAGTAGTGCAACAGTTTATAGTCAAATAAATAAATCACCATTATCTGAGAATTCTGCGTTAGGTCCAATAAATCCATATGGTGAAACTAAATTAGCAATTGAAAAAATACTCAACCAATATCTAACTTCAACTAAAAAAAATTTCAAAGTGGCTTCTTTGAGATATTTTAATCCAATAGGTGCTCATCCTTCTTCTTTAATTGGTGAATGCAGTAAGGAAGAACCCAACAATATATTCCCTTTATTATGTGATGTAGCATATGGTGACAGGCCAGAATTTAAGGTATTTGGGAATGATTGGCCAACAAAAGATGGTACCTGCATACGAGACTATATACATGTTATGGATTTAGCCGATGCTCATTTAAAAGCATTAAACTATTTATCACAGATAAATAATGAGCATGTTGTTCTTAACCTTGGAACGGGCAAAGGAACCTCTGTATTAGAATTGATAAATACTTTTCAAGAGGTTAATAACGTTAAGATTAATTATACTTTTGTAGAGAGAAGAAAAGGGGATATGCCTGAAGTTTTTGCAGATCCTAATCTTGCTTCAAAAACAATAAATTGGTATGCAAAAAGAGAATTGAAAGAAATGTGTATTGATGGTTGGAATTGGAAGAAAAAGAATCCTAATGGTTTTATTTAATTTATATATTTTTAATTTTATTTCATTGACTAAATTTTTTTGGTTATAGTTTAATAAAAAATATATCAATATAATTTTTGACATACCCTTATCCTATAATTAAAAATTATTCATTGTTTATAAATGGTGAAGAGCAAAAAAATTAAGAATATTTGTTGCCTAGGTGCAGGATACGTAGGAGGTCCAACTATGGCTGTTATAGCTGATAAGTGTGAAGATATTCATGTTAATGTTGTAGATATTTGTGAAAAAAGAATAGAAAGTTGGAATAATGATAATTTAGATAAACTTCCTGTATACGAACCTGGTTTAAGAGAAATAATTCTAAAAAAAAGAAATATTAACCTGTTTTTCTCAACCAATATAAAAGAAGCTATAAGTGCGGCAGATATCATTTTTGTAGCTGTAAACACTCCTACTAAATTAGATGGGTTTGGAGCAGGATATGCAAGTGATTTAAAATATGTGGAGTCAAGTATAAGAAAAGTAGCTCAATATTCAGTGGGGCATACGATAGTAGTTGAAAAGAGTACCGTTCCAGTAAAAACAGCCAAAATAATTAAAGATCTCTTAAATGCAGTAGAGGTAAGAAATGATTCAAACTTATCAAAAACATTTTCAGTTTTATCAAGTCCTGAATTTCTTGCTGAAGGCTCAGCTATTAATGACTTGGAAAATCCTGATCGAATTTTAATCGGTGGTGAGGATGAATTAGCAATAGAATCTCTGAAAAATATTTATAGTCGATGGATACCAACTGAAAAAATACTAGTTACTAATTTATGGAGTAGTGAATTATCTAAATTAGTATCAAATGCTTTTTTAGCTCAAAGAATTAGTTCAATTAATTCGATTTCAGCTCTTTGTGAAAAGACTGGGGCAAAAATAAATCAAGTATCTAAATCAATAGGGCTTGATAATAGAGTGGGGAGTAAATTTCTAAAAGCTGGACCTGCTTTTGGAGGGAGTTGTTTTCAAAAGGATATTTTAAGTCTTGTTTACCTTTGTAAGTACTATGGGTTAAATGATGTGGCTGAATATTGGGAGAGCGTTGTATCAATTAATAATTGGCAAAGAAATAGGATATCAAACTTAATAGTTGAGACTTTGTTCAATACAGTTAGTTCTAAAAAAATAGCTTTACTAGGATTTTCTTATAAAGCTAATACTAACGACACAAGAGAATCTGCCTCAATTTTTATTGCAAAAGACCTTTTAAAAAACGGAGCTGTATTATCTATTCATGATCCTCAAGTTAATCCTAAGCAAATAAAAAATGAATTAGGAATAGAGGAGAATGAAAATTATAATGAAAATTCAGAGGGGTGTTGGTCCTATTTTCAAAACTTGTACGAAGCAGTAAAAAATGCTGATGCTATAATCATTTTAACCGAATGGGAAGATTACGAAAACTTAGATTGGCAGCTTATCTATTCACTAATGAGAAAACCAGCATGGATTTTCGATACTCGTTCAATAATTTCCTCAAAAGCTGCAATTAAAGCTGGTTTGAAACTTTGGGAACTTGGTAAAGGCTATTTAAATTAGTATTCATGTCTAATAACTTTAATATTATTTTTTATTCCAGCTAACAAAACCCAAAAAATGATACTTATCCTTCCATCAAAGTACTCAATATCAACCATTTGAGAGCATATAAGAACAAAGAAAGAAGTAAACCATGCTTTTTCAAAAAAATTATTTTTTCCACCTTGAACATATATTTTCACAAATCCCAAATAGCAGATAACTAAAATATTAATAAATATCACTGAGGAAACAATTATGCCATAATTAAATGTCAACTCTAAAAACAAGTTATGTGTATGGCCTATATAAGTTTTGTATTTTATTAAGTAAAAGATAGGAAATGATCCTGCTCCCAACCCTAAAATTGGATTCTCGATAATTTTTTTAATAGCATATAAAAATATTTTGCTTCTCTTTTCTACATTGGTATAGTTATCTTCCTGAAATTCATTTACTATATTTTCAAATTTTAAGAAATTGAATAATTCTTGTATATTTTGTGGAAAGAAATCATATTGGTTGAGAAATATAATAAAAAACATGCTTAATATAAGTGGTAAAAACCAATATAAAAATGATGTACCAAAAAGTAATGGGAATGTAAGTAAAAGGCCGCTCCATGCACTTCTTGAGGATGTTAAAAATATTGCTAATGAAATAGATATTGCAATTACTACAGAGGTCCCTTTTTTGAAAATATTGGATTTACTTTCAAATAAAATAGCGATCGAAAATGGCAAAATTATATTTAACCAACATCCAGCGTAATTTTGATTATTAAAAAGTCCACTCAAACCTTGATATTCGCTAATTAGGGGCCTTTGATACCAAACTATAAGCTCATTTAAAGTACTAATAGGGCCATGCCAATCAAAAAAATATTGACCAAAACCTGAAACTAATACAGGTATAGATCCTGCAATTAGAAATTTAGCAGTAATTTTTCTTTCATTTAAATTAATTAAATAAATTTGAAAACCCCAAAAACATAAAAATAAAGGTATCCAGTTTCCTAAACCAATCCATGAAAGATATTTGTTCCAGTCTCCTGATTCTTCAATATTTGAAGTATCTCCAATAAAAAACTGTAAGATGCATATTATTATCATTAAAACTGAAGCAACAAAGAAAATAAGATTTAATTTATCTGTAAATATTTTTCTTAAGTCAGAAATAAAGAAAGAAATTATAAGACTTAGTGTAAGTAAGATTGAAGAGATAAAAAAGGCTGATGGAAGAAGAAATATTCCTAATCTAAATAAAAATGTGCCGTAATTTTTCATTAATTCAAAATTAGTTTAAAGTTAAATTTATGTTTATTCATTACTTCATATTCTCGAGAATAACGCTTCCTGCAAGATTCGAACTTGCGACCCACTGCTTAGAAGGCAGTTGCTCTATCCAGCTGAGCTAAGGAAGCAAAAAAAAATTGAACTTTATCTAAGCTTTGAATTTTTGATAAAAAAAACTTATTTTCATTCAACTTCCTAATATTACTTATTCAACGTAATCACTTCAACTATTTATATGATTTATAAATATTGTGAAATTTAATTTGTAGATATATATTTTTTTAGATATTGAGCTAAAAATTATTAGTAACATTATTAGGTATAGTCAAATTCTTTAAACGATTAATTAAGTTCTTCCATATAAGTCATTAAATCTTATGATGTCATCTTCTCCTAGATAAGAACCACTTTGTATTTCAATAATTATTAATGGGTATTTTTGAAGATTAGAAAGTCTATGCTTACACTTCTTTGGGACATAGATACTTTGGTTTTCTTTGATTTCAGAAAAAATTCCATCTATCTCTACGTTTGCAACTCCACTAACAACTACCCAATGTTCTGATCGATGGTTGTGAAGTTGTAAAGATATACTTGCTCCTGAGTTGATTTTTATTTTCTTGACCTTCCAATTTTTATTCTCCTCAATTGTAGTAAAGGTGCCCCAAGGCCTGTTAATTAGACTATTAATCTTAGCTTCTTGAATATTATTTTCATCCATTTCACTTACTAGTTCTTTTACTTCTTGTAAGTGATTTATATCTGCTATCAAAACGGCATCTGAAGTTTCAATAACAGCTATATTCTTAAGACCAAGTCCAACGGTAAGTCTTTTTTCACTTCTCAAATAACAATTATTACTATCTTTGATCAAAGTTTTCCCTACACATTTATTGTTATTGTGATCTTTATTTGATCTTTCCCACAAAGTTTTCCAATTACCAATATCACTCCATCCTGAATTTAGTTGGGTTACTATTCCAAGTTTTGTATTTTCCATTACTGCATTATCGATAGATATATCTGGACAATTTTTGAAAATATCTTTATTTATTCTTTGAAATTCTAAATCATTTATATCTTCTTTTATTGATTCTTTGCATATACTAATAATTTGGGGATAGTAATTATTAATTTCATTAATAATCGAGGAAGTTTTAAATAAAAAGATTCCACTGTTCCATGTGTATAGCTTACTTGTAATGAGTTTTTCAGCTATTTCTTTAACTGGCTTTTCAATAAATTTTTTTATATTACTTGAAGGGTTTTTTACGGAAAGCTCATTTAAAGATTCAATATATCCATAGCCAGTCTCGGGATAGCTTGGTTGAATTCCAAAAGTGACTAAT
>MDTB01063485.1_pt1 | contig 18716 bp, 16 predicted proteins | sample 811161 | NCBI WGS metagenome assembly MDTB01 (sample SAMN05326650, study PRJNA326480) | marine metagenome | isolation source: seawater | place: Mediterranean Sea | collected 2009
AAATTTTTCAAATGACACATTGAGAACGTGCGGATCTAAGGAAACTTATGACACAATTTGTGAAGCTTTTAGACCAGTTGTAAAGGAACATATTGATGTATATGGGGCATATAATGACCAAAGACTAACTGGTGAGCACGAAACTCAAAGTATAGATCAGTTTAGTTTCGGTGTTTCCGATAGAGGAGCATCAATCAGAATTCCAATAATGACAGTTGAGAAAGGATGGAAAGGATGGTTAGAGGACAGACGACCAGCTTCTAACAGTGATCCATACAAAGTGGCCGCTAGAATTATTAAAACTGTAAAATCAGCAGCCGTTTAAATATAATTTTATTTGTTTAAATAGCTGAATAATTGATCAGTAAAAATTTCCCGCTTCGGCGGGTTTTTTAATTATGCAAACAATGGTAAAATAAAAATTAAATACAAGCTTATCAATACCAAGCCATCTAACCAACTCAATCGCAATCTTTTAGGAAAAAAAACTAATGGAAGGATTATTAGAGAAATCCCAAACATCCACCATATATCATTGCTCAACAAACCCGTATCTTGAACTTCAACAGGATGAATCATAGCGGTAATTCCCATTACTGCTAGAATATTAAATATATTGGACCCAATAAGGTTCCCCAATGAAATCGCTTTTTCTTTATTAATAATGGCGATAATAGAAGCTGAAAGTTCTGGAATACTTGTTCCTACTGAAACTATAGAAACACTTATTATTCGCTCACTTACCCCAAGATTTTTAGCCAAATTTACTGCTCCTTTAATCAATGTCTCTGATCCCAACCAAAGTGAAAATCCTCCTATTAATAAATAGGTTAAAGTCTTTGATATTTTCAAAGCCTCCTCATCCTCTGGAGCTTCGTCCAACGCCGCTTTTTTTTGAAATTTGATCAAATAAATTATAAATAATAAGAGTGAAACAAATAAGATCGCTCCCTCATAGGCTACCAACTGATTGTCTTCAACCAAGAAAAAATAAAATAACAAAGATGAAAATATCATCATAGGCCAATCTATTTTGTAGAAACTTGAGGTCACATCTATTGGTGATATTATAATAGTAATTGCCAATACAAATCCAATATTAGCAATATTAGAGCCAACTACATTACCTAAAGCCAAATCAGGGTGTCCACTTAAGGCTGACTGAACACTAACAATCAATTCTGGAGCAGAGGTAGCAAAAGAAACTACTGTCATTCCGATAACGATCTTTGGTATTGAAAAACGAAGCGAGAGAGATACTGCTGCGCGCATCAGCCAGTCACCTCCTTTAATCAAAAGAAATATACCAATCGCTAATGCTAGAAAAGACATAAATCGTGTTTGGACAAATATAGTGTATAGGATTTTAAAAAAGTTATTTAAGATTTAAGTGATACAATCAAAGACTAATGATAATTATTCAATTCACTTTTTAAAAAGAATTTACCATAGGCGTGCCACTTTTTAGCTCAAGAGAGTACACCTTATCCATATAGATAATGCTTACCTTCTGATCTACTTTAGAATGTAAAGTGACCTTATCCAAATGACCGGAATCCCATTCCATATCTAATTTAATGTTTCCTCTTACGCTCAGTCCCTTAACGACGCCTGAACTCCACACTTTGGGTAATGCGGGTAATAATCTTATAACACCACTTCTTTCATGAGACTGAACCAACATCTCGGCTACCCCTGAGGTATATCCAAAATTTCCATCGATTTGGAAAGGGGGATGCCCATCAAAAAGATTATTATAAATAGATTTTTTAAAAAGTAACTGAATATGCTCATGAGCCATTTCACCATCCAATAGACGTGCAGAGCAATTAATAAGCCATGCCCTACTCCAACCTGTACCTGCACCATCATTTTCTAGGCGGTAATCTAAGGTTTTTCTAACCGCTTGGAATAATTCTGGTTCATTGTCTTTACTGATTTGATCCCCAGGGTGGAAGCCATATAAATGTGACATATGCCTGTGACCGGGTTCAGGTTCTTTGTATTGCCTATCCCATTCCAATATTCTTCCTTCTTTACCCAATATAAATCCGGGACGGAGTTTTTTAAGTTGATTCTCAATTCTTTCAGTCAAAGGACTGCTAATTCTTAAAATTTCACTGGCCTCTAGGTAATTAGTGAAACTCTCATAAATTACCTGTTGGTCCATAGCACTGCCCCTACAAAGAGTTACAGACTCGCCTTTTTCATTGATATAGCGGTTTTCAGGTGAGGAAGAGGGAAGTGAAATTAAGGTTTGATCTCTTGGATCTTCGGTTAACCAATCAGAGTAAAAAAGCGCTATTTGTTCCATAGCAGGGAATGCCCTTTCTCTTAAAAAATTTTCATCTTGCGTAAACTCATAGTGATACCAATAATGTTGCATCATCCAACCCCCTGCTCCAAAAGAAACACCCCAATAAGCTGTGGCAGCCCTCAGCCAAGTTGGAACCCAAATATCAGTCGCATGAGGAATAATACTTCCCCTCATCCCAAAGTTCTTTTGTGCGGTAATCTTTCCACTTTCCACAAGACGATCTAGGAAGTCAAATAAAGGCATATTCAATTCGTCGAGACCAGTGAGGTTAGCTAGCCAATAATTCATTTGTAAATTTATATTCAAATGATAATCCGCGTTCCATGGGGCATTAATGTGTTGATTCCATAATCCTTGAAGATTGGCAGGTAAAGTTCCGGGTCGAGAGGAACCAATCAGTAAATAACGTCCGTAGTCAAATAGAAGTTGACTGAGACCAGGATCCACCGCACCTGCTTTTACCCTTTCCAATCTGTCATCAGTTGTCAATAATTTTAATTTAGGATCTCCCTCCAAGGAAAGTTGTGTTCTATTAAAATAGGATTGATGTTCCTTTTCGTGTAAACGTTCAATTTCATCTAAAGGAACTGTTTGCGCTTTTTCTATTTCACTGCTGTTTTTTTGAACATAAGATGGAGAGTAGTAGTCGGAGTTCGTTGCAATAAATAGGATAAGTTTTTGGACACCAGAAATTTCAAGAATCTCATTATTAGCTTTGATATTTCCGCCGATTTTATGGGATGATAAATGAGTTTGAAATTTTACTCCCGATAATATTGGATTGGATTCAGACTTAAATTTACCTGCTCTTTGTGTGACTTCTCCATCCATAATGATTTGTTGATCAAAACTTCTTATAGTTACTGTTTTTTGGCCCTCATCCAAAGGACGATTCAGCCTAATTATGCCATTTAATCCATTTGGGTGATCAGAACTGAGATCGACAACCATAATTTGATGAGGATGAGAAATAAATACCTTTTGTCTTACGTCGTACCCCTCTGATTTATATTCAGTAATTGATAAAGCTTTATTTAAATCAAGGAGGCGTTTATATTCAGAGATTTCCTTGTGTTCCCAATCTAGAAATAAATCTCCCAAAGTTTGATGGGAACGAGTAATGGATTTATTTGAAAAATAATGAACCATTAGGGAGTCAGCTAATTTAGCATCTCCTTTAAAAAGAGCTTTTCTTACTATAGCGAGGTTTTCTGGTTTTCCCGGAGGATGTGCCCATTCTAGATCGTGAGGCCAAAGAGAGTCATCGTTAAGTTGTATCCGCTCATTGATAGGGTTTCCAAAAACCATAGCACCGAACCTACCGTTTCCCAGGGGAAGTGCTTCTTCCCAAAGCTCAGCAGGTTCATCGTACCAAAGGGTTTGGCATGAATTATCCTCAACCATTTCTGAACAGGATAAAATAATAGAAAGGATTAGAAGGTGAAAAAATTGATTGATTGATTTATGTAACATGGAATTTGATTTTACATTAAATTACAAACATTTCTGATATTAGGAAATTAAGAATTATTAGATGACTGCTCCAAAAATGAATTATTTATAAAAGGGGGGTATTCGGTTTATTATTCGGGTTATTAAAAAAACTATATTATTTTTCTATGAACTATCTTTTGTATTTCAATTTCCTAATCTCATTAAGCACGGTAATGAACGAGAATAATGTTTCCCTCTGTATAGAGGAAAAACAAAATATTATTTTTAGAAATGGAGTAATTCACGTGGTTGGTTTTTGTGGCTCAGGCAAAATTGAGGTATATACTATTATTGGAAATCAAATAATTAATCAGAAAGTACAACAATTTAATTCATTTCGCTTACCTATCAAATTGAAATCGAGTAACATCTACATTGTGAGGATATTAAATAAAAATCGTTATAAGTCTTTCAAATTTTCAGTACCATAAGCTCAATTTTAAATCCTGATGATTATGAGGTTTTTTGTTGCGCTAAGAATCAATTATATTTGTATGAATTTACAATTAAATAGGGAAAATTATTTATGGCATTACCAACTGCAGGTACTGGAGATAAGCAAGACCAGTTTTGGCCCCTACCGAAATACTATTTTTCCGTTGATATAGGTGATTATACTGACTTACCCTTTATAGAGGTAATTGGTTTAGAAATAGGCACAGACTTAATTGAATATAGACATGGAAATAGTCCAAGTCACACTCCAATCAAAATGCCTGGCATAGGAACGGCGACAGATGTAACATTTAAAAAGGGAGTATTTGCAGATGACAACCAATTTTATGATTGGATCTCTCAAATTTCTTTGAATACATTTGAGCGGTTTAATGTAGTTGTTCGGCTTTTAGATGAAACTGGTACCCCCAGAATGACTTGGAATCTGAATAATTGTTTCCCCTTGAAGGTTACCCCCTCTGACATCAATTCACAAGAATCTAATACAGCAATCGAAACGCTTGTATTAGCGCACGAACTTGAAACTTTTTCATCAGATTGATGATTATTAATTGACTCATTTGAATCCTCCAATTATTATAAATAAACTGGTCAAATCTGGTCGATTTATACCTATATAGTCAACAGCAATAATTATGCAATACTTAAAGAGTATATTTATAATGAGTATTTAAAACAATCAATCCACAAACAAGGACCGTATGAATATAGATCTTACAGGTAAAAATGCACTAATCGGTGGAAGCAGTAAAGGTATTGGAATTGCCATAGCTAAACGTTTAGCAAGTTCTGGAGCAAATGTAACAATGATGGCAAGAAATGTATCAGCATTGAACAAGGCAGTCGGTGAATTGGATCAAAGTAAGGGTCAAATTCATCAATATTTGGTTGTTAACTTTAGTGATTATGAAACGTTTACAAAACAAATTGAGGCCTATTTTGAAAAAAATAATATTGATATTTTGGTTAACAATACCCAAGGTCCGCCTCCAGGTAAAGCTCTAGAAAAAAAAATAAAAGACTACCAAACTGCTTTTGATTTACTTTTCAAATGTGCAATTCATACAACCAGTTTAGCAATCCCTTATATGAAAAATAAAAGTTGGGGTAGGATTATAAATGTCTCCTCCATTTCGGTTAAGGAACCCTTAAATAATCTAGTGCTTTCAAATAGTTTACGTGCAGCGTTGGTTACATGGGCTAAAACCTTGTCTATTGATATTGCGGAATATAATATTACTATCAATAATATATTAACTGGTTTTTTTGATACAGAACGTTTAAAACAACTGAATTCATCAAAAGCGCAAGAGGAGGGAAAAACGCTTTTGGAAATAAATAATGAGATCAGAGCTATAATTCCCATGAAACGTTTCGGAAAAGTTGAAGAATACGCAAATCTAGTCTGTTTTCTCGCATCGGAATTGTCTGGGTATATTACAGGAACAAATATTCCAATTGACGGTGGATTTTTGAAATCTTTTTAATTACCAAATCATAGACATTAAATTTTATTATAAAACTTAAATTCTAATGAAACGCCGATCATTTATTTCTGGAACGACTACTGCTTTATCAGGAATAGGACTTTCAGCTCTATCTCATAACAATCCCAATAAAGGAAGAATTATACAACCGCTCAAAGTTTGTACTACTTTGGATCAGGAGAAAGTATCTTTTCATTTTGAGGTTATCAATGAATCGATCAAGGTTGTTCACATAGCAGACACCCATTTATTTATGGATGATGAGAGGGGTATCCCTATCCAAAAATATAGTAATCGAATGGCAAAAGCTTACAATCAAACAACACATTTTCAAACAAAAGAGAGGACCTCTCCAAAGAAATCATTTGAACAAACTATTGGGTTTGCAAAAAAAGTCAATGCAGATTTAATCACATTGGTTGGAGATATTTTCAGTTTTCCATCTGAGTTAGCAATAGAATGGGTAAAATCAAAATTAGATGCTTCGGGCATCCCTTATATCTATGTGGCAGGAAACCATGACTGGCATTATGAGGGAATGGAGGGTAGTTTGGATACCCTGCGAAATACGTGGATCAAAAATCGATTATGGCCATTGTATCAGGGGAATAACCCCTTAATGGCAAAAAATGAAATAAAAGGGATCAGATTTTTGGCTATTGACAATTCTACTTATGAAATCAATAATGAACAATTGGAATTTTTTTCAGATCAGATAGATACTGGATTGCCTCTAGTTTTATTGGTTCATATTCCAATGTATGCACCCGGTAAAAATATATCTTTTGGTTGTGGAAATCCCTATTGGGGAGCTGCAACTGATCGAAGTTTTGAATTGGAAAGACGTCCAAAATGGCCTGAAAATGGACATACCCAAACCACATTTGACTTTTACAATAAAGTATTTAATGCACCCAATTTATTAGCAATTTTTACTGGACATAGTCATCGAAATTCTGTTGAATTTATCAAAGGAAAGCCCCAAATAGTATCGGATGACAATGCAAGTGGAGGTTATCTTGATATTGACTTTTTACCACTTGAGGAAGAACACAAAAAATTAATTTTAAAATGATAGATCTTAATGTTAATTCATTATATATAAATAGATAGCTTAATTGAAAATAAAATGAAACATTTACATATTATATTTTTTTTGGAGTCAGTTTGATTTCTTGTCAAGATATTATCAATAATACCTCTCGATAAAATTTATTTAGAACTAATATTATTTTGACAATTACAGATGATATTCTTGACAAACAACCCCTAAAGGACGAAAATTTGATAAATATAAAAAGAGTAATTAATATGAAATTTGCCCCTCAATTAACTGACTTCCCCATACTTCCAAAAATTTATTTGTCAGGAAAAATTAATTTAGTAATGATTTTAAAACATTCAAAAATCTATATTTGTATAGATGAAAACTAAAAAATTTATAACAATATTTCTTTTATCATTATTATTCAACTTGCGTGCGCAAAATAATGATCCGATCATCTATGACTTAAAAAGTGAATACTTAATAAACCCCATTGGACTGGACAATAAAAAACCCAGATTATCGTGGAAAATTAAAGATTCTAGGCGGGGGGCCATACAAAAGTCTTATGAAATTTCAGTTGGTACAGACTCTGTAAAGGTTGCATTAGGAAAAGGCAGTCATTGGAATACAGGGAAGATTGATAAAGACAAACAATTGGTCATTTACAATGGAAACAAATTAGAAGCTTACCATAAATACTATTGGTCTGTAAAGGTTTGGGGTATTGACAATAAGGAGATTCGAGCAAATTACATTGCTAGTTTTGAAATGGGTATGATTGACATTAAAAATTGGAAAGGATCGTGGATTTCAGACAGTAGAGACATTCACAAAAAGGAAAGCCCCTATTTCAGAAAAGAATTTAATATCAAAAAGAAAATAAAGAGAGCAAGAGTATACATAGCCACTGCAGGATTATTTGAACTTTCAATAAATGGAAAAAGAGTAGGAAATCAACAATTAGATCCTACTTTCACTCGTTTTGATAGAAGAATCTTATACGTAACACATGATGTAACAAATCTTCTGAAAAAAAATAATGCAATTGGTGTATTGTTGGGTAATGGATGGTTCAATCACCAATCCACTGCAGTATGGTATTTTCATGAAGCACCTTGGAGAGCTAGACCAATGTTTTGTTTGGATTTAAGAGTTACCTATGAAGATGGAACTGAGGAGACCTATTCTTCTAATAATGATTGGAAAAATTCGTCTGGATCGGTCGTGTTCAATAGTATTTATACTGGAGAGCATCAAAATGCTCAATTAGAGCAAAAAGGTTGGAACACTTATGGTTTTGATGATAGCAATTGGAACAATAGTATCCATACCTCTGCTCCATCAAAAAATATAGTTTCCCAAGTTTTACATCCCATAAGACAAGTTAAAGAAATTCAAGCTGTAAAGATAAGAAAGGTAAATTCTAAAAAATATATTTTTGATTTAGGTAAGAATATAGCTGGGGTGTCACGAATAAAATTGACAGGCGAGCCTGGAACAGTATTGAGGATAACACATTCAGAGTTATTAGATATTAAAGGGGAAATTGACCTTTCTAATATTATAGTCCATTATCGTCCCACGGACGATTACGATCCATTTCAAACTGATATTTACACTTTAAAAGGAGAAGGGGTTGAAATATTTACACCCAAATTTAATTATAAGGGCTTTCAGTTCGTAGAGGTTTTAAGTAACAAACCCATAGAATTAACCAAGGAGAGTCTGACAGGTATTTTTATGCATAGTGATGTTCCCTCTGTGGGTAGGGTTAATAGCTCCAACCCCTTGATCAATGAACTATGGTCAGCAACTAATAATGCATATTTATCAAACCTATATGGGTATCCTACCGATTGTCCACAAAGAGAAAAAAATGGATGGACTGGAGACGCCCATATAGCCATTGAAATGGGTCTTTACAATTTCGATGGAATCACCGTTTACGAAAAATGGCTAAATGATCACCGAGATGAACAACAACCTAATGGAGTATTACCTGCTATAATTCCAACAAGCGGTTGGGGATATCACTGGGCAAATGGTCCCGACTGGACAAGTAGTATTGCAATTATACCATGGAATATATATCTGTTTTATGGAGATAAAAAACTTCTTAAAGATTCATATGAAAACATCAAAAGGTATGTAGATCATATAACAGATATTAGTCCAGAATACAAAACAGATTGGGGACTAGGAGACTGGGTTCCTGTGAAATCTAAAACTCCAAAGGAGTTTACTTCGTCAATTTATTATTTTGTTGATGCGACTATCTTAGCAAAAACTGCAAAAATATTGGAAAAAGAAGAGGACTTTATAAAATATTCTGAATTAGCATCTCGGATTAAAAATGTCCTTAACTCAAACTTTTTCAATTCCAAAACAGCTATATATGGAAGTGGTTTTCAAACAGAGCTTAGTACAGCTTTATTTTGGGGAATTGTTCCGAAGGATCAAATAGAAAAAGTTGCCCATAACTTAGCCAGAAAAGTGATTTCTGACAATAAACATATTGATGTTGGACTTTTGGGTAGTAAGGCAATACTTAATGCGCTAAGTGAAAACGGATATGCAGATTTAGCCTATCAAGTGGCAACTCAAAAAGATTTTCCATCATGGGGAGCATGGATAAAAGATGGAGCAACAACCTTATATGAGGATTGGAAAGTTGATAAAGATCGAAAAGGGGCAATGTCTAGAAATCATATAATGTTTGGTGAAATAAGTGCATGGTTTTACAAAGCTTTGGGTGGAATAAAACCAGATCCCAACCATCCTGGATATAAAAATATTATACTTGAGCCTCATTTTGTAGAGGGATTAGATAAATTTAATGCAGAACACAATGGACCATACGGAACTATACATAGCTCGTGGTTAAAAAATAATGACAGAGTAAAATATGACCTTGTCATTCCCGCCAATAGCAGAGCATCTTTGATTTTAAAAGGAAAAAAACTAATTGATCAAGATGGTATTGAGTTTTCAAAAATTAATAAGAATACTTTCAGAGCACAAGTGGGATCTGGTCATTACAGCCTAGTAATTGAATTGTAACTAAATTCCATTTAATAATTTTGCAGTCCACAAGCCCTCCAACTTCAATGAATACTTTTTTTAAAAAAACGCTTTAAAGTTTGTTCTTCATCATTCTTAGTGGTAAATGTCAAGGGATCTTTTTCGTTTAAAAAATAAGACTTTGAAAACCTTAAAAATCTTTATTATCAATGCTTTATTTAGTAATTACATTATGTTAGGGCAGGACTGGGCCTCGATGTCTTATATTGTAAATGATGATGATACTATCATTTTTTCTGTTGTTTTTAAATCCACCTCTCAAGAAAGTATCGTTTTGGAATTGGATTGTAAAGGCAAAAGCTATATAAATAAAATGACCTCAAATGAGTTAATCAAATCGATGGAGCTTTTGGGGTGGGAACTTTCAGAGCATATTCAGCTCAAGGATAAAAAAGGAAAGCATGTGGTTTGGTTTCGACGTTATGAGTAATTAATTTTTCTCTAATCTAAAGGCGGTCTTTTTCTCCGTTTGATGGAAATGGAACAAAAGGTTCAGTAATAGTAAAAAAACTAAGTTTAGGATAGAGATTCCGTTTATATTTTCCGATTGATGATTACATTTTTTTAAGTTTAGTTGGGTGCCAAATAACAATAAGCTGACAAGAAAATACCTATGACAATGAAATGAAAATGCTTTGTCTCATCTATAATACAGCTCTAAATATGGAACTTAAAGCTTCTAAATAATATCAATTGTTAAGACTGAAATTCAGCCTGCCATGCGGAGGATTTTTTATTTTACGTCAAGTATATCAATGCTTAGTTAGCTCTGGCACTTCTATATATATTAAATAGATTTTGACAACGGAAGATATTAATAATGTTAAATATTATTTATTATAAAATGCAATAATATAGTCTTCCTATAACTTCTCTAAATGCAATTTCAGTTTTTCTAAGACCATCTGAGCTTGGAATAAAATCTATAAAATCTGATTTTAAATTTGGTGGTGTTTTAAAATCAACTTTGAAAGGCACTACATTAAATCCTTGACTTTCAAATAGTGACTTTGCCCTTTTCATATGAAAAGCTGAAGTAACAAGGATAATTGTCTTATTACTCCCTAAAAGGTCTAATACAGCTAAAGATTCGTCAGCAGTATTTAATACATCTTCGGTAATCAAAATATCATCTTTCTTAACGTCATACTTTATAGCAAACTCCCTCAAAACTTCACCTTCAGATATGTTTGTAGTATTGTAAGGGTCTTTACCTCCTGTGAAAATAATTGTATTTGATTTATTTAATTTGTAAAGTTTAATTCCCTTAAAAAACCTGTCAACATCATTCCATTCAACAATATAATTTTTATCAAATTCATTTATTCGCATAATGCCACTTAATATTACAATTGCATCAACTTTCTCTAATTCATTAAAGCTTTTATATATGTATTCTCCCTCAATCTTTTTCATAAAATAATTAGAAAATAAAGGGGTCGAAATGATATAAAAAATTAATGATGATATGTAAATAAGACTTTTAAATTCTTTTTTTGTACCTACTACAACTACAAGTAAGTAAATTATAATAGGCATTACAAAAAGAGGAAAAATTTTATGAAGGAAAATCATAAGTTATATTTTGCTAAAACTACTAATATTTAAAGAATTGGTATATACAGTTACTTGGTTCCGGAATTTCTTATCACTTTATATTAAAAGTAAATTGTTTATAATAAATATCATTAAACAAAAATGATTTTCTAGATTTGATATGCTTCTACCTCCCCCTATTTTTTAGTTTTGTTATTTTAGTGATAAAGAACACATAATTTTATTTGGTGAAAAGATGGACGATTTTTTGGTGGATTCCACTTTTTAAATGCTATCTTATAAATGATTTATTTTTTTCACTATCAGAAAAAAAAATTGAAAATACATCACATTTAGTATATTTAAATATAAATCCAAATTCTAAAATCTCTAATCAGGATAATTAAAATGATAGAAAAAGATGTCTGTGATTTGATGGACGAGAGGGAAATTTTAATTCAAGTAATGTGATAATAATGGAAATGGTAGCTAATCAAAACGTATACGGATCGATTTACAATGGCAAGTACAATGAAAAAGTAGATTAAATAAAGGATAAGTTTAAGCTCTTGATTTTCTGGCTGATATAAAACTTTGAACAAAAGTAAACATCGCCCACAATGAGGTTAAAATCATTGCAGAAACTCTTATGATTCCTGCTATATTTCCTCTATTTAAAGCTCCTAAAAAAGGCCTTACCAAACCAATAATTATTAATAGCGTCAGAAGAACTGCAACATGAGCGGCAATTTTATTTTCTTTTTTAACACCACTATTTATTAAAAGTAAAATAACACCAACAATTACGGGTATTAAAGCAGTTATAGGTCTAGAATCAGACTCAAAATAACCCCATAAGCCCATAGATACTAAAAATAAAGAGTTTATTAAGCTTACTGTATTTGCTTTCATATTTTAATTTTTGTAAATATAAAACACCTTCACAAAATAAGTGTATCTGCATTTAAAATTTTGAATAAACTTATAAACTAAAACGGATAAGGTAAGTTGATGAAAAACTTATTAGTGAATCAAACAGTAGAGACAACTTTAAGTTTAAAAGATTTAATTCAAGCAATTAGATCACAGGGACCATTGAAGATTAGTTAAGAAATCATATTGAAGAGCTAAAGAATGAAATTTGACTAAAACATTTGTATATCCATCTCTTTAACTTCTGGAACTTCAACCCCCTTTTGTATTTTTTGCTATTTTAGTAATATTAACCATGAATTATTTAAAATGAAAAAACTACTTTTATTACTATTAATCTCTACGATTTCAATTAATGCTCAACAAGGTTTATTTGTTTTTCATCCGGTTAACGTTGATGACAATAAACTTTCAGAATTTGAAACTATTCAGCTTAAATACGGGAGACAATTAGCCCAGTATAATGTTGACAATGGAAATTTTGAAGGATGGATATTATTGAAAAAAGTAAGGGGTATAGGTAACCCCATACCCATGACTAATGAAATTGACTATATTTGGGTTCATCTATATAAAAACTCAAAACAGTTAGCTGAAAAATCAGCATCTTGGCCTTACAACAAAAAATTTGGAAAGTCTAGGGGGGAAATTTATAAAGGAATAGATGTAAAAAGCCCTGGACAATTTTATTACAAAATTGAAAAACAAATTCAAACTGGTAATCAAGGTAAATTTGTTTTGTTAAACTGGTGTACACCAAATGATATTTCTGCTTTCATGAAAAAAGCGGATGAGATATCCGAAAGATTTACTCTAGACAAAATGGCAAAATATGGAATGACAGACTGGGGAATGGCCACAAGAATAATTCCTCAAAACAAGTCACCATTATTTTTCTGGGATAGCTATAACTCTATGGAAGAAGTTTTAAATCATTTAATGTTTTCATCTATAGTTACAGAAAAAGAAAGAGCTGAAATTGCAGGATACATTCCTAATGGTTGGGATAACAGAGTAATATTTGAAATTTTAGCATCAACCTATACATCAAATTGAAATAGAATTTTAAAACCCTCCCAACCGGAGGGTTTTTTATTCCAACCCCCTTTTATGGGTTTTGCTATTTTAGTAGAATGAAAAATTTAATAGCTCCTTTAATTGTAGTTCCTTTTTTGATTTATGGTCAAATCTGTCTTTCAATAATTTGACTGATAAAGTTCATTTAATCTTCGTTCCCTGCAATCATAACAAACTTGACTCAGTGGATTGTTATTGTAGATATTATGTGACCAATCAAAAACTATTTCTTGATTACAATCTACACATATACGTTTATTAATGGAGTTAAGGTCTGACAATACTTAAATTTAATTTAGTTTTTATGTCTAAATATAATTCGCTATCGAAGCAAATAGGGCTGCGTCCAAGCTTTTTTAGTTTCATTATCTAAAATTGGATTATTTTTTTTTGCATCTGAAGTGATTCTGACTCTAACAAAAATATCCTCTTTTTGATAGTTATATGTTGCCGAAGTTCCTTGAACATTTTTTAACTCAACTACTTCATCTGAATTGATTTGGTAACCAAGAAAAATAATTTTGTAATTAATTCCAGGCTCAGAGTCAACTATCAAAGAAATTTTTTTCTTGTTATAAGATAATTTTTTTAAATGGACACCCGTTGATGAATAAAAATCTCCACTTTCCATAGCTGAAATAATATTTTTGGTATCAAGTTTTTTTGAATTTACCATAACCCATCCTCTCCCACTATTACTGTCTTTTGAAGAAAAACTGTGATAGCGGTGACTATCATCAGTAGCTACACCAAAAATAAGTGGTTTCCCCTCTTTATAGTAATGAATATTTATTAAATCCCACATGGTTTCCGTATCAACATGCATATCGTCCCCCTCATTATTTACTGAGGGATGACCATTGTAAACCTCAAAGAAGCGTTCTCCATTTAATTGTTTTATATCCTCTGTACTAATTCCATAACCAAAGTTGGGATGATTAATATGAGCAAACATTGGGATGTTCAATTTTTTGCGTTGGTCGTGGACGGCATCTAAAGTTCTCTGCATTACATCTAATACAGAAATTCCACTTATGGGATCTATTTTTTCTTCTATATTGGTGACATTTATGTGAACAGGCTTATCTTCAAAAGAGGAAGTGACCTCCTCAGATTTGATGACCAAAAATGAATCTGGCACATCCAATTTAGATTGGAACTCATCAAATGTTTTAAGTCGAACGAATGTTTTGCTCGAGTCTTTTTTTGTTTCTACCCAATCCCCAAATCTTTTTTGATATTTTTCTAAAGTTTTATTTTTCAAATCACGCTCTTTGATTTCGTACCAAAATTCTGAATCCCCGACGGTATTATGATCTGAAAGGGCGATGAATTGATAATCATGGTCTTTATACCATTGAATAATCATTTCGGGGAAATCATCACCGTCACTCCAAAGAGAATGGGTATGTAAATTACCCTTATGCCAGATTTGTTCTCTGCTACAGATTTCAAAGGATACCAATATTAAAAAAGCAAGAAAGAAAGCTGTCCAATTAATCATCGTGGTCAATGTCCATTTTTAATTATATTTTTTAGTTGAAGGGTCATAGATTTATACTTTTGAGGATTTTTTGTCATCAAATTATTTTTTTCAAATGGATCTTGTTTTAAATTAAAAAGTTGATTTTTATTAGCTTTATCGTTGTTATATTTAATTAGTTTCCAATTCTTATTAATATATGATATGGCTTTTTTTGAATAAAGTGCAACATCTACTCTAATATTATTTACTTTTTTGTCAGTAAAAATATCTGAAAAGCTAAATGAATCCTCTCCGTCTTCAAAATTAGCCTGCTGACCAAAAAGTGAAGCAAATGTTTTGAAAAAGTCAGCAGAGCAAACTAATCTGTTAGAACTTACTGTTTTATTTATTTTATTTGGCCATTTCAAAATCATCGGTACTCTAAATCCTCCCTCAAAAGGACTGCCTTTTCCACCTTTTAAATTTAGGTTTGTTCTGTGCCCCATTTTTTTTGCTACTATTTTTGCACTTTTCGACTTTTTTCCAACACCTTTACTATCATCAGATAAATTTAGCCCAATTCCGGCAGTAATATGATCTTTTAATTGACCTCCATTATCGCTTGTAAATATTATAATGGTTTTTTCAAATAAATCTAACTCATCTATTAGTTTAATGATTTTTCCAACATAAAAGTCGAGTTCTTGAATAAAATCTCCATATTGTCCGGCCATACTTATTCCTCTAAATTTCTTATGTGGAGTAATGTGGGTGTGAGCTATTGTCGGTGTGAAGTATAAAAAGAATGGATTATTTTTGTTACGACTTATAAATGTTAAGGCGCGTTCAGTTAGTAATGCATTTACCTCGTCGTCTTTTCTTTCCTCAAGCAAACCCTTTACCTTATCTCCTTTTTTATTTGCTTTACGATAATTTTCATTTGGATCTATACCAAGTAATCTATCGTTTTCAATATAACCTCTTATAAGATCATTATGGTTTCTAGCTAATCCAAAAAAATAATCAAAGCCCAGATCTAGTGGTCCAGAAATTAAAGTTCTGCTATAATCCGGTTCACTATTGTGACCAAATCCCAAATGCCATTTACCTACCGCAGCAGTTGAATATCCATTTGATTTGAAAATTTTAGCTATTGTTAAACGATTTATTTCTATTAATTGATCACCAACCCAATTTTGAGAATTTAACTTTTTATTTCTGAATGGATATCTGCCTGTTAAAACTGAATATCTAGTTGGTGTACAAACAGCACCATTAGCATAATAATTATTAAACTTAATTCCCTCTTTTGCTAGTTGATCTATATTTGGAGTTGTAATCATTTTAGCTCCATAAGATGATATGTCACCAATTCCAATATCATCAGCCATTATGAAAATTACATTTGGTTTATCATTATTTTTTCTGAAATGATTAATTTGATAATTTGTCGTTAATTGAACATTCTGCCCAAAAGAAAACATCGGAACAATTTGTAATAGAAGTATCAGCTTTTTCATACTACTAAAATAAAAAATCTACAAAACTGGGTTAAATCATATGTATTCTAAAAATAGTTAGCCAGCGATGTTAAAACACTATTCTGTTTTATTTCTTTACAAAAGGGGATGTTTTTCCCACCCCTTTTTGTAGGTTTTGTTATAATAGTAATGCGAAACCCACTGAAATCAATAATTATTTCCCGATACAGTTCCTAAATTAATTGTCTTTAAAGAAGCTAATTAGACTTTAAAAAATGATCAATATCTCCTACCATTGATTTATCTCCACAATAGAACGGGCAGCGTTGGTGTAATTCTTCAGGGGAAATATCCAATATCCTATTTTTTCCGTCCGTGGCTGCCCCTCCAGATTGTTCGGCGAGGAAGGCTATTGGGTTGCATTCGTAGAGCAATCTTAATTTTCCATTGGGATAGGATAAGGTAGGAGGATACAAATACACCCCCCCACTGATAAGGTTTCGGTGGAAATCGGAGACCAATGATCCAACATATCTCGCGGTGTAGGGTCTTTCGTTTTTGTCCTCTTGACAATACTTGATGTACTTTTTAATGCCTTGCGGAAAGTGTACATAGTTTCCTTCATTGATGGAATAAATGCTTCCAGCGACAGGAAATTTCAAATTGGGATGAGAAAGATAGAAAGTTCCTAAAGCGGGGTTTAATGTAAAGCCGTTGACACCATATCCAGTAGTATAAATCAAAATGGTAGAGGTACCATAGAGAATATAACCAGCAGCGACTTGCTTTGCTCCTTTTTGAAGAAAATCTTCTACAGATACCGGCTGATCACTTGGAGTTATTCTTCTGTATACAGAAAATATGGTGCCTACAGAAACATTGACATCGATGTTGAAGGACCCGTCTAACGGATCGATGAGTACCACATAATTATTTCGTTTATTATTGTTTTTACTTGAAATAGCGATAAAATCTTCTTCCTCCTCAGAAGCAAATCCGCACGCAATTTGTCGATTAATCAGGGCTCTTTTAAAAGCTTGATTGGCATATACATCTAATTTTTGCTGTTCCTCATTGGAGTAATTTTTTTGATCTGTCGCACCAATTATATTGACCAAACCTGCTTTGTTGACTTCGTGATTTACAGCTTTGGAGGCCAGCCTTATCGCGTTGAGTAATCTTGACAATTCTCCAGTTGAATATTCGAATTGATTTTGATTTTCTATTATAAATTCACCCAAACTTTTCATGGGTGATATAGTATTGTTATTCTGTTGCAAAAGATTTATTTATGATAAATCATTAATGTAAATATAAAAAACGATTATACCAAAATGCAATAATATTTTAATCATTCCCTTAAAGTTTTCTCCACTTAAACCCCTTTTTTAGTTTTTTATTTTAGTTTATTATGAATTACCTCATTCATCAGAAGGAGGAGGTTTTTTTAAATTAAAGGCATATCCTCTTCATAAAGTTCAGGGACTAATTTGTACATTTATTATTAACTGTAAACTAATATATAATGCGTTTTTACTTCTTATCATTTATTTTTTGTTGTGTGCTTATTTCTAATCATAGCTGTAAAAAATTATCTAGTTATGAGAGTGCAGACATAAGAATTTATGATGAATCTATATTATCAATTATTGATTTAAATTCAAAAATTGAAGTTTTGGTAGATTCAATCTCCTTACCTGAAGGCCCATTATGGGACGAAAAATCAAATTCATTATTATTTACTGATATAATAAACAACAAGGTTTTTAAGTGGAATGAAATAGAAGGTGTCTCTGATTATATTTATCCGAGTGGAAATACAGGTTATGCTCCAAATTCAGGTGAAGCACTTGTTGGAGCAAATGCATTAAACTTTGACTCAAGTGGTAATTTAATTTTATGTCAAATGGGGGACAGGAGAGTATCTATTATTAAAAACTTCTCTACAACTAATCCTGTTTTTGAGACCTTGGTTGACAGCTATCAAGGGAAAAGACTTAATAGTCCAAATGATATAATAATTTCAGAAGACGGTTTTTATTATTTCAGTGACCCTGCTTTTGGGTTTTTAAATTTAGATACTTTTCAAATTGTCGATTCTGAACATAGAGAGATTAATTTCCACGGAATTTACAAGTTCAACCCTAAAAACAAAGATTTATCGCTTGTTACAAATGAAGTAAGCGTACCAAACGGATTGGCCTTGTCGCTAGACCAAAAATATCTTTATATAAAAAAAATGGGTGTTTTTGATGATAACCCAAAAGTTTTAAAACTCAACCTTGAAACTAAAAAAATTAGCACTCTTTTTGATGGGAGAAAAATTTCTGAAGAATATGGA
>MDTB01046309.1_pt1 | contig 18714 bp, 11 predicted proteins | sample 811161 | NCBI WGS metagenome assembly MDTB01 (sample SAMN05326650, study PRJNA326480) | marine metagenome | isolation source: seawater | place: Mediterranean Sea | collected 2009
ACCGAGGCGTACCCCAATGTCAGGATGAATCCATTTGAAACACCATATAAAAAATTTATTTGTGAATATTTTTTTCATCCATTTATATGACCGATCACCGGGCCCAAGCCCATCACCATGACCAATATAGAATTTAATACCATTAATAGTAAATTCCCTGGGAGAGCGAATAATTTCCATTCCTGTTTCCTTTTGAAAATAGTCTTGAACCCACATATCATGATTTCCAGTAAAGTAATAAATTGGAATACCAGAATCGCAAATTTCTGCCAGTTTTCCAAGAGTTCTAGTAAAGCCCTTTGGCACCACTTTTTTATATTCAAACCAAAAATCAAAAATATCACCAACTAGAAATATTGCGTGTGCATCCCCTTTAATTTCATTAAGCCACTTTACAAACTTTTTTTCTCGAATTAAACTATCCGTCGAATTTGGTGCTCCCAAATGATTGTCTGAGGCAAAATATACTTTTTTATCTTTAGGAATTTCCATAAGCATATAAAGCAAAGATATAGAAAAGATTAATTATCCTTAGCAAACCACTCTGAATAAGAGGTTTCGGTTTCTTCTAATTTTAATGAGTGAAGCGTAATATCTTTTGGAAGATTTTTAGATATTTTTTTCGAAAAATCAACTACCATTTCTTCAATTGTAGGCTGATAATTAGTAAAAACAACTTTGTGGCCATTCTCAATCAATGTTTCTGCAAGCTGTTTGTGAGGAGAGTTTTCATTTATAATAAGTGAGTGGTCAAATTTATCGACAATAGTGGTATTTACAATTTTTTTTAAATCACCAAAATCCATTACCATTCCGAGCTTCACATTTTTTGGATCGCTGATTGGCTTGCCAATCACAGTAACAAATAAATTGTAATTGTGCCCATGAATATTTTTACACTTGCCATCATAACCAAACAGAGCGTGTGCAGCTTCAAATCTAAATTTTTTTGTTATCCTAACTTTCGACACTATAGAATTTTGAGCCCCAAATTTACACCTTTTGTGAAAGTATGCTAAATGTTTTTCTGAATTTTATTATTAATGGAATAGATCTGGCTATAATCCATAGAGTAAAGGCGTAAAAAATCCCGTAAAGCTCAAACTCATAATAATCAAATAATAACAGAGCAGGGATAAATACAACTATTGTAGAAAATAACAGCACATTCCTTAAATCCTTCATCCAGCCCAATCCTTTAAACATTCCATCAAAAATAAATGCTATTGAACAAAGAGGGAACATGATTAAAACGATCCAAAATATTTTATAAAATTCATTAAGAACAGCTATGTCATTATTAAAAATTTTTCCAAGAGGATAATAAAAAACAAAACCAATAAGACACATAACCACCCCAACAAGTACTCCAATTTTACAAAGGTCTGCACTTAATTTTAGAAGAGATTTAAATGCCTTTTGACCATACAATTTTCCAGAAAGAATAGTCCCTGCACTAGAATATCCATCTATAATGAAAGCAACCAAAAACCAAAGGTTAATGGCTATTGTATAAGCAGCTATAAATTCATCCCCATACTTTGTCGCATAGGCATTGCAGAAATAAAGAGTAATATTTAATGCGATTGTTCTAATTACAAGATTTCCAAACATACCTAAGAACAAGTTTATTTTTGGGTTAAGGGGGAGTTTTATCCGAAGACTAATTTCAGTTTTTGAGTATAATAGTATGGTTGCAAGAGCAGCCATAGAAACCTGTGCAATCAAACTAGCATAGGCAGCCCCTTTTAAATACATTGGATCAATAAAATCAGTTATACCGTAAACTAATATGATATCTAACACTATGTTAATTATAGTTCCAGTTATTGCAACAAGCATGGGATAGTAGGTGTTTTGAAGCCCTCTAAAAATTCCAAAAACACCAATAGTGAAGAGGGTAAAAGGCAATCCCCATATTCGAATTTGAAAATACTCTACGCTAAAATCTAATAATTTTCCACTTGCATTGTAAAACCTGAATAGTCCTTCAGCATTAAAAAATGTTAAGAGTATTATCAGAATACTACAACTTATTATTATAAAAATTCCTTGTGCCGGTAGGGATTTGATCTCATCAATATTGTTTTTTCCAAGAGACTGTGAGACAAGCGATGAAATTACACTTCGGGTTTGCCCAAATACCCAAATTAACATCGATATAAAGCTACCGACTAAGCCAACAGCACCTAAAGAAATTGTTGCATTTTCTGACATATTACCAACAATTATGGTGTCAGTGATAGACAAAATAGGCTCTGCAATTCCAGAAATCAATGCGGGTATTGCTAACTTTTGAATATCTGAGATACTAATTTTATTTCTCAAAACAATAATTCATAACAATGAAAGGGATGTTCACTTTGCATGGGAAAGTAAACATCATCTAATTTAATATAACCCCTGGATTCATAAAATTTTTGATTTACTTTATTTTGAGAGAAAGTATCCAACCTTACAGACTGAATTCCAGCCAATTTTGATTTCTTTTCAGCAAAGTCCATTAGTTTATTACCTATTCCTTTTTTTTGAAATTTAGGATCTACTGCAAGGCGATGAATATATATAGAATTATTTCCAATAGTCTTCCATGAAACTTGTTTGTACACTTCATCCATGAATGTACAAATTGAAATACATCCAAGGACTTTGTTTTTAACACAAAAAACGTAAAGCTCATCATTGTTAATATCTTCCCTAAAAGACTCTATGTTGGGGTAATGCTCATTCCATTGAAAAATATTCCTAGACCGCATTTCTCTAGCACATAAACTTGTAATTTGTAATATTCTGTTTAAATCATTTTTTTGTGCTAAACGAATCATTTTATTGAATAAAAAACAAATTTAATTCAATTAACTACAGAAATAGTATTATCAAATAAGTAATTCTTAACTGATAGCTTAAAATAAAATAGTCAAATCTAATTCCACTAAGGCTTAAATTTAGACTTAAATAAAATCAATAACCCCATTCCAATAATTCCAAAAAGTAATATTGAGCTACTATTTTCGATTAGATATTCCAAGAAGACAAATATGCATCCAACAATTGTAAAAATGAGAAAAATATAAAATAATCGATTGTAATTGTTTGGGCTAAAAAAATTATTCATACACGCAATTTATTAAAAACAATTTAGAAAACCTGTTCGTTGCAGACCCTAAATAATTGTCAATAATTTAATAATTAGCCCTTTTTATTTAATTTTCATTAAAATTATTTGATATTTTTAAAAAACTCGAAAAAAAACACGATCCTAAATCAAAAATTCATTATCATTATGTAAATAATTAAATTATTATATAATAAAAAAAACTAACCATGAAGAAAATTCTTACTCTTTTTGCTTTAATTCCTTTGTTTGTTTTTTCTCAGTCTAAAATTGTAACAGGAACTGTTAATGATGAAAATAATTTACCTCTTGTTGGAGTAAACATCACTGTTGGTAATTCAAATGTAGGTGCTTTAACGGATTTTGATGGAAATTACACAATTAGTATTCCATCAAATTTACCTAAAAAACTAACTTTTTCTTATTTAGGATACACAACTCAGGAAATTGATGCTGCGGAAACAGACAACATTAGTATTATGATGATTCCAGATTTGACGCAGCTTGAAGAAGTAGTTGTTGTTGGCTATGGATCCGTTCTTAAAAAAGATCTTACTGGTGCTCTAACCTCTGTTAAGGTTGAAGATGAGGTGGCGAATCAGTCTAATTCTATCGATCAACTACTGCAAGGAAGAGCTGCCGGAGTACAAGTTATTCAAAATGCTGGAACTCCTGGAGGAGGTATAAGTGTAAAAATTAGAGGAACTAATAGTTTGAGAGGAAACAACGAGCCTCTCTATGTCGTAGACGGAGTTATAGTTTCTTCAGCTGGCGAGGACGTATTGCCTGCTGGCGTTGGTAATCTCGGCCAAGAAAGTCAAAATGGACTGGCTGGTATTAACCCAAGAGACATTGAAAGTATTCAAGTATTGAAAGATGCATCAGCAACTGCAATTTATGGCTCCAGAGGTGCTAACGGAGTTGTTGTTATTACTACAAAGAAAGGAATGGAGGGAAAAGTAAAAATTGAAGCATTTTCAAATAGCTCTGTTCGTATGATAACTAAAAAATATAATGTCTTGGATCCTTATGGATTTGCAGAGTATGCAAATGAGGTTAATGCTAACAACGGCTTAGGTCCGAGATATTTTGTTGATGGTCAAGACATCTATGGAGTTGAGTCAACTGGAGTTGTTGCAGGCACACCAGCGCAACTTTTTCATTGGCAAGATGAAGTATATACGGAAGGATTAAGTACAAAAGTTGGTGCTTCTGCTTCAGGAGGAACAGATGGTGGAAACTATTATATTTCTGCTGGATTTGACAATCAAGAAGGTGTTGTCCCAACTTCCTCTTTTAAAAGCGGAGATATGAGAATAAATTTCAATCAGGATTTAAATGATAAATTGAGGTTAGAGGCCCGAATGAGTGCTTATTTAAGCTCTACAAATTTTGCAGAAGGTGGAGATTTAATTGGAAGTGCTAATCAAAGTTTTATAAAAAATTTAATTTCCTTTAGACCTATAATTACAGAGGAGTTTGAAGATTTTGGTGAAGATTTAGATATTTCCAATCCATACTCATGGATTAATGACTTCAAAGATATCTCAAAAGAAAGTAGATATATTGCAAATTTAGCACTTACCTATAAACTGCCTATTCAAGGCTTAAGGTACCAAATAAAAGTTGGTGGAAATATAAGAGAAAAAGAACGAAGAAGGTTTTTTGGAACTACTACTTGGCAAGGAAATAATGCTAATGGTTCCTTGCAAATTACTGGACTCAATAATTCGTCATTTCAAGTGAATAACTTTTTAAGGTTTTTTAGAACAATTAAAAGAAAGCATAGAATTAATAGTGTTTTAGGGGTAACATATGATGTCAGAAACGTATCAAATAATATTTATGCTGTTGAAGACTTTGTCACTACACAATTCACAACGGAAAATCCTGCCTTTGGTCAAGTTATTACCCAGCCACTAACTTTTATTAAGGGTGACCAACAAATATTTTCTATTTTGGGAAGATTTAATTATGCGTGGGACAATCAGTTGATTATGACTGCAACATTTAGAAGAGACGGAGTATCTAAATTTGCGCAAAATAATAAGTATGGTTTTTTCCCATCTGTTGCTTTAGCTTGGCAAGTTGATCAATCAGGGCTTTTAGAAAACACACCTCTCGAAGAATTAAAGATAAGAATGGGATGGGGACAAATTGGAAATCATGGGATTGGATCTTATGGAACTTTGTCTAATTATGGGGTTTCTAGTAATCTTTATGGTAATGCATCAGGTGGAACTAATGTGCCTATAGCCTTGCAAAACGTTGCTAACCCGGATTTGACTTGGGAAACTACTGAACAAGTAAATTCTGGTTTTGACTTTGTAACCACTAATGATTTTGTTTCAGGTTCAGTAGATATTTATACAAAAACAACAAAAGATCTATTACAAAGATCCAGTATTCCAACCTCCTCTGGTTTTGAAAGTATCCTTGTAAATAAAGGTGAGATTAAAAATAGTGGAGTTGAACTTGCCCTAGATTTTAATTTAATCTCTAAAGAAGATTTTAGTTTTAGTGTGGGAGGTAATATAGCATGGAATAAAACAGAAATTACAAATCTTGAATCACAGGCTCTGGAAGATTTTTATGTTGATGGGGTAGCAGATCCTAGAAGATTTTATTTTGGAGATAATATTAGTAGAGGAAATATTTTCAAATATCCAGCGAATGTTTTTGTTGAGGGTGAGGAAACAAGCATGTTCTATGGACTTGAAACGGATGGCATATATCAATCCGATGATGTTTTGCCAGAGGTATTTGGGTCTGCAGCTGTCCCAGGAGATGTTAAAATTGTAGATCAAAATGGGGATGGGATCATTGATTTGAATGACAGAACTTTTATTGGAAACCCAAATCCTGACTACGTTTATGGTTTTAACTTAAACTTTAATTACAAGAGGTTTAATGCTAGAGTTTTATTCAATGGAGTTTATGGAAATGATATTGCTAATGGTAATTTGCTACAGCTTGATAATGCAGAGGGACTTATATATTTAAATATTTCACCTGACGCATATTATAATGCTTGGAGACCGGATGCAGAAACTAACGTTTATCCAAGAATTGGGTATACCACAAATGGTCAGCCTGCGATGACGGATAGAATAATTGAAGACGGAAGTTATTTACGTTTAAGCAATTTAACCGTTAGTTATGATTTTAATGTAGATAAAATAAGATCTATCAGTAATTTAAAAATGTTTCTTGCAGGTCAAAATCTATTCACTTTAACTAATTACAGTGGATATGACCCCGAGATTTCAAGCTTTTTATACAATGGGTTAATTAACGGTGTTGATTGGAATGGAAGAGCTAACGCCAAAACATTTGTACTTGGACTTAACATTGGCTTTTAACTTTTTAATAAATTAAATTCTTAAAAAATGAAAAATTTTAAAATAATAATATTATCAATTTTATGTTTTGCTTTTACAGCATGCGATTTAGATGAGGATCCAATATTTTTAGATGGAAATGCAGTCTATTCAGATATTAATATTGCCAAAGGAGCACTGGATGGAATTTATCAAGCGCTTACAAGCTACGGGGCGCAAGAGCAAAGGATTTTTGTTGTTAATGGGTTTTCTGGTTTATTTTCCACTGGAAAAAACGGAGGAAACAATGTGAATAATGTGAATAATGCAAATCTATATTCGTTAATGCCTACCTATGACATTGACTCTCAAAATACATGGAGTGGCCTGTATACTGCCATAGCTAGATGTAATGGTGCAATTGACAATATTGTCACTGTTGCCGAGCCTACATCATCTAATGAGTTAGGATTTAATGACATAGCTGGGCAAGCTTATTTTGTTAGAGCCTGGTCATATTTTTCTCTTACAAGACTTTGGGGAGACATTCCTTTGTGGACAACATTGCCAAACAATGAAAACCTTCATCTAGCAAAATCAACCAGTAAAGAGATTTATGCGCAAGTAATTGAAGACGCTCAAATGGCAATTAATTTAATGAATGGAACTACCGGGGAAGGTTACCCAAAGCAATATGCTGCCAATATGTTATTGGCAAAAGTTTATATGACACTTGCAACTAGTCCAGATTTAAGAGAGGATGGTTTGTCAGAAATAGATTATTGGCAATTAGCTTATGACCAAGCTTTTCAGGTCTATGGCCAATATTCATTAGTTCCTGATTACAGCTCTTTGTTTACAGATACAAATGAAAATTCTGTAGAATCTATTTGGGAGCTACAAATCAGTCAACAGGCAGCTAATTCACAAATGGGAAGAAACTTTACTCCTTGGAAATATAAATTAGGTCAGCATTTTGGGTGGTTTAGAGTACATGCAGATGTATATGAGCATCATGTGTATAATTATCCTGAAGACCCAAGACTTGATGGAACATATTTACACTCATATAACCGTGCCGATAATGGAAATCCAGTGACAGTTTATCCAAGTGATCCAAACAGAAATTCATATAATAAAGCACATCCCTACTTATTTAAATTTACTGAAAAAGACACACAGCACAGTAATCAATATGGCGATCAGAACGTTATCATATACAGATATGGTGAGCTACTAATAATGTTAGCAGAAATTTCAAATGAGCTAAATAATGGTGAACAGCTAGGATATATTAATGAGCTTTTAAACAGAGTTGGTATGACTCCGCAAATGGGATATTATGGAAGTCAAGATGAGTTTAGAAATGCTGTTATGTATGAGTATAGATTTGAAGTATTAGGAGAAGGGGAAGATGCTCACAACAATCGAAGAAGAGGGTTTGACTACTTTTTGAATAACACTATTTTATTCCATAATTATAACCCACTTCATAACCCAGCGGTTGATTTAACCTTAAGCGAGGATGAGTCGCAGGTTATGAATCTTTTAATTCCTTTGGTCGAAATCAATTCAAATAATTTGATTGACTAATCTTAAAAACTTACCTTTAAAAGCAAATTTAAGGGTAGGTTTTTTATTTAAATTAACAGGTATTAAAAAATTATTATTTTTTTGTTTTTTTCTAGTACTTAATTCTTTTTCACAAAATCAATTGCCGTTAGAAAATGGCTTTCTTGAAGATGTTGAAGAGGATTTATTTCAAAATTGGACATATATTTCTAATAACGGAGCTGATGTTGAGTTTTCAATAGTCTCAGACGATATAGTGTTAGGCAGCACAAAGGCATTAAGTGCACAAGTTAACGCCTTGGGTTCAAATGGTTGGCATGCTAGTACAAAGAGTGGCAATTTTCATGTCACCGGAGGACTCGAATATACTGTTACTTTTTATGCAAAAATTGAAGGTGCTGACTCCAGACAAGTAAAAGTTGTCTTTCAGTCAGAAGTAAGTGGCAGTTACCAGGGCCAAAATATTTGGATTTCCAATGAATGGAAAAGGTATAGCCATACGTTTACAGTTGAAAATTCTAGTGATCAAAACTCTGTAAGATTTTGGTTCATGCAAGACGGAGTAACCTTTTTTCTGGATGAAGTAAGTGTATCCCCAGGAAAAAGAATTCTTTTCGATCAGGAAGAAAAGTATCAATCAGTGGATGGATTTGGTGCTGGTATAAAAAGAAGAACGGAACAACTATATTCTTTGAATGATTCTTTTAGACAACAAATTGAAGAATATTGCTTTCAAGATTTAGAGGTGAATATGATACGTTTTTTTGTATATCATGATCTTGAGCCTGAAAATGATAATAATGATCCGTACAACTTAGATGAATCCCAACTAGATTGGACTAGGTATGATAGTGAGCCAGGAAATTGGAGGACAAGATATGTTGGAGAGGCGCTACTAAATGCTTTTGATCTCAGTATCAATGGGTTTGATCATGTAATAGGCAATTGCAACAGTGCACCACCATGGTTAAAAACAAATGGCCAGCATAATGGAGGGGGAACTCTAATTCCCGGAGAAGAAGCTGAGTTCAGTGAGTTTTTGATAGCATTTATAAATGGAATGCAGACACGTTATGGCGTTAATGTAACGGCTATATCTCCAACCAATGAGCCTGATTATGAGGTGTCCTATGAGTCAATGAACACCACCCCATCTGAGCTGTCAAGTATATTAACTAATCTGGATGCAAGGCTTTCAAATATGGGACTAAATGATATTAAAATTGTTTCTCCAGAGTGTTTTAGGGTTGAGTCTCAAAACTCAAACACTTCAGCAACGAATTATATAAATGCAATGTTTCAAAATGAAGCAGTTGAAAATGCTGTTGATGTTGTAGGAACCCATACATATGCAGATCCAAATCACAATGCCAATTGGAGTTTGTTGAAGGAAGGAGCAAACAATAAGCCTGTATGGGTAACGGAATCAGCATCGCTTCATAGTACAGATCAATCAATGACTGATGCAGCAAATTATATTAAATGGATTTTAAGAGGGTTTAATGAAGGAGGGATGACTGGTTATATGATGCATTTATTTTATGAGCAAGTAGATAATGATGGATATTCAAGCCTGGTTGCGTGGACTCCAGTAGGCGAAATAATTTTACCAAAAAGATATTTTACTTTTAAGCATTTTTCTAACCTTGTGAAAAAGGATTACCGTGTTATAAAAAATAATTCTCAAGCACTTCAAGACAATATTTTTGTGGGAGCATTTATTGCTCCAGATGAGTCAAAGCTTGTATTACAAGTTTTCAATCAGGGCCTTGAAATAGATCTCTCCATTGATATTCCAAAAGAAGCTACATCTATGACACGAATCCTTACAGACAATGGAATACAAAACGAGTTTGCCATGGTTGAACAGACGTCATTAAATTATTATGATAGATATTTTACAGCCAACTTACCTGAAATGTCATTAACCTCTTTTGTTTTTGATTTAGACGGAACGCTTTCAAATGAGCAAATAACAATAAATGAAAATCAAACCCCTTTATTTGAACTATTCCCAAACCCATCTGAATCTAATACAAATTTAAAGTTTGAAGAAACAGGGAATTATAATATTATTGTTTTAGATCTTAATGGGAAAAGTGTGATTGAGATAAACTTAGAGCAAGTTTCTGAACACAGTTTAAACATCTCCAGTCTAAATAATGGAGTTTATTTTGTGAAGGTATCAAACCAAAATAATTTGGTCTCAACAAAAAAATTAATTAAAAAATGAGAGTTTTAAATAAGTTTTATTTAATAGTGCCATTGTTTATTTTCTTTTTGGGCATTACAAGTGTTACCTCATTGATTCGATTCGACAATAAAAAAGATCAACCAAATATTATTATTTATTTAGCAGATGATCAAGACCAGCTAGATTATGGAGTTTATGGAAATCCCAAAGTAGTTACAACAAACGTTGATAAGTTAGCTAGTGAGGGTATGAAGTTCCTTAACTTTTATTCTTCACAAGCTATTTGCGCCCCTAGTAGATCACAGGTTTTCACTGGTATGTATCCGGTTAAAAATGGCTGTATGGCAAATCATATTGGCGTGAAACCCAATATTGAAAGCATAGCCACTTTATTAAAAGAATCTGATTATGAGGTAGTATTAGCAGGGAAAAGCCATGTTAAGCCAAATAGTGTATTTAATTGGACTTATTATTTTCCAAAAGTCAATAACAGATATTTGCCTTTAAAAAAAGTAGATGATTATTTGCAAAATGTGAAGAAACCATTTTGCTTGATTTTAGCCTCTGATTTTCCTCACGGACCTTATCCAAAAACCACGAAATACTCAAAGTCGGATATTTATAAACTTCCTTATGATCCAAACTATATTGGCAATCATAAGCCCGGTTACTATCAAAATATTGAAGATGATAATGATCAGCTGGGTGAGGTTTTGAAAATGGTTGATAAGTATAATTTAAGAGAAAATTCTTTATTTATTTATGCATCTGACCACGGACTTTCTGGTAAATGGAGTTTACAAGAGCAGGGACTTAAAGTGCCTTTTATTGCGAGATGGCCATCAAAAATTAAGTCTAATTCAAGTTCAGAAACCATGCTTAGTTTAGTGGACATTTTACCAACTATTTTAGAAATAACGGACACTAAAATCCCGGAAGATATAGATGGTCGAAGTTTTTACCAAACTTTGAAAGGTAGTAAGGAAAAAGTGAATGAATATTTATTTGGGGTTTCCACAAGACAAAATATTAGAGGCTGTAAAATTTTTCCCTCTAGGTCTGTTAGAGATTCAAGATATAAATTGATTGTTAATTATAACTCCATAGAAGTTTATAGATCAAATTTAGGGGACAATGAGGTGGTAAATGAGTTTATCGAAAGCTCAGCAAAATCTTTTCCAAATGTCCCTTACTATGAGCTGTATGATTTGTTGAATGACCCCTATCAACAACAAAACCTAGCAAGCAAAAAAAATTACAGTAAACAAAAAAAGCGCTTGTTGAAAGTTTTATCAAAATGGATGGATGATCAAAAAGATTTCATAGTAAACAACCCAGCTAGTTTGATAAAGCCAACCTTGCATCCCTTGGACAAAAATTCAAAGTGGAATACTGTTCCAGAAGAATTAGTTGGCAAACTAAAAGAAGAAGATTATGCTAGACTACATTATTAGTAGAAAAGTTTTATTGTCAGCATTTGTCTGTTTAATTACATTCTCCTGTATTACAGAAAAAAATGTTGAAAGACCATTAAATGTTGTATGGATTAGTTGTGAGGACATGGGCCCAATATTAGGCGCATATGGAAATACAATAATCAAAACTCCTAATTTAGACAGATTAGCAAGTGAAGGAGTCCTTTATAAGAACGCTTATTCAACCGTTGGTGTTTGCGCACCAAGTAGGTTCTCAATAATAACAGCTATGTATTCTGCTAGACTAGGAGCACACAATATGCGAACAGGGGATTATCATAATTTCAAAACACCTGAGGAAGTTTCATATAAACAAGATATAGGAGTGATTGATAAAGCTGGTGTGAATATACCTCAGTATGAAGTAGTCCCTCCCAATTATGTGAAGCCATTTACAGAAATTTTAAGAAGTAATGATTATTACTGTGCAAATAATTTTAAGTGTGATTATCAATTTAATTGTCCGTTTACTTCTTGGGATGAGGTTTCTTCATCCGTGAGCTTTAGGGATGCTCCCAAGGACAGACCTTTCTTTTATGTATGGAATTCGTTATTGACACATGAGTCCAGAATTTGGCAAAGAAGTAATGAGGCGTTAACAGTGGACCCACAGGATGTTATCATTCCAGATTATTTTCCTGATATACCCGAGGTTCGTATGGATATTGCTAGAAAGTATTCTAATATTGAAGCAATGGATGAAAAAGTAGGCGAACTATTAAACCAATTAGAAGAGGATGGTTTATTGGAAACTACAATAATTATGTTTTGGAGCGATCATGGGGGCAACCTGCTTCGTCAAAAGAGGGCAGTTGGAAATAGTGGGTTGAATGTTCCTCTAATAGTAAGATATCCGGATAAGAAGATGGCTGGAAAAGTTGAAAATAGAATTGTTTCATTAATGGACTTAGCTCCTACAGTATTATCACTTTTAAATATTGATCCACCTTCACATTATGATGGAAAGGCATTTGCCGGCTCTTTTGAAGATCAGCCTAGAGAATATGCTTTTGGCACTGCAGATAGGTTTGATGAAAGTACTGATATGCAAAGATCTGTACTGGATGGTAGATTTGTATATATAAAGAATTTTATCCCTGAGCTCCCTTTAGTTTATAGAAATAAATATCGTGAGAGAATAACAATGAATTCAAAATTAATTCAAATGGATCTACAAGGGCAATTGCAAGGAGATGCCTCCTACATATTTATGAAAACCAAAGAAGTTGAAGAATTATATGATTTACAGCAGGATCCCTACGAAGTTAATAATGTAGCGACCAGCCCTGAGCATGCAGATAAACTGGTTGAGTTAAGAAATGCACTTACTTCATGGCAAAAGGAAATTGACGATAAGGGTTTTCTGCCTGAAAATGAAATTGTGAATTCCTTTTGGCCTGAAATGAAACAACCGCTTACAGATGATGTGGTATTTTCATTGAATAGCGACGGCTCCACAAGTTTAACTTCAGCCACTTCTGGTGCATCAATTGGATATCAACTGGATGAAAATATTGGAAGTAAAAACTGGGAGTTTTACCACGAGCCATTGTGGATTAATGAAGATCAACAAATTGCTGCTAGAGCAATAAGAATAGGCTTTAAAGCTTCCAATATAACTCTAAATCAAAATTGATGAAAACACTAAAATTGGTTTTAATAATATTTTTTGGGTTAGGCCTATTTACTAGCTGTCAAAATGAAGAAAAAAAACACAATATACTATTCATTTCTGTTGATGATTTAAAGCCTAGCATCAATTCTTATGGGGATTTAAAAATGATTACTCCAAATATTGACAAACTTGCTTCTGAGGGTGTACAATTTAATAATGCCTTTACAAATATTGCAGTTTGTGGGGCGAGTCGTGCTAGTATAATGACTGGAATTCGCCCAAGCGAAAAAAGGTTTAATGACTTTTCCACTAGAGCTGCTAAAGATGTTCCGGATGCAATCTCATTAAATGAACTTTTTAAAGATAACGGATATGAGACAATTTCCTATGGCAAAATTTATCATCATAATGATGATTTTGGTGAGCATTGGACAGAAATTGGTGAAAGAGCAGAGCAAGCTGATTTTCAAGATCCAAAGGCTATTGAGATGAGGGATAATGCAGAGCGGGGTGAGTATGGTAAAAAAAACCCTATCATTGAGCATCCTGAGGTTAGCGACTATGCTTATCACGATGGTAAAATCACTCTAAAGGCAATCAAAAAATTAAAGGATTTAAAAGAAAATGATAAAGCTTTTTTTCTTGCAGTTGGATATGTTTCTCCGCATTTACCGTTTATACAGCCAAAGAAATACTGGGATATGTATGAGCATGATAAAATAGAGTTAGCTAATAACCCTTTTCAGCCAAAAAACTCGCCTGATATCTCAATTGAGGCGCAGCATAATTCGGCTGAGCTTAGAAAAAATTATTTAAATATTCCTGCCAATGGACCGCTGGGTGATGATTTGTCTAGAGATCTAATTCATGGTTATTTTGCTAGTGTCTCTTACATGGATGTTTTAATAGGAGAATTAGTTGACGCCCTTAACAATCTCGGGCTCAGGGATAATACTACAATTATATTATGGAGTGATCATGGATATTTTTTAGGGGAGCATGGTTTTTGGTGCAAGCATAGCACATTCTATGAGGCAGTACACGTACCACTAATTATATCATCTCCAAAGTTTTCTAATAATACTTCTACAGATTCTTTTACAGAGCTTGTGGACATTTATCCTACTTTGTGTGAGCTAACGAATATAGAGGCGCCCGATTACATTCAAGGCCAAAGTTTAGTGTCAGTTTTAGAAGATTCATCTGTTGAACTAAAAAAGGAAATTTATACGAGATACAAACAGGGCGAGGCGGTCATCGATAAAGATTATTCATACACTGAATTTGTTGAAAATGGACAATATCTTGGAAATATGCTGTATGACATGAATAATGATAAAAAACAAAATGAAGATATTTCAAAAAAATCAAGTAATTTAGAATTGGTAAAATATTATAGCCAGAAACTGAAAGAAATGAGAGCTTTTGTTGATCAAGATTTAATCATTAATTAATATGAAAGAACACATTTTCAGAGTCATTACAAATGCAGTTTTATTGATAGCTTTATTGATGAACTATGGGGCTTTCTCCCAGTCTGAATACTACGTCTCTGACTCACTTGGATCAGATTCAAATAATGGAGACGAAAGTGCTCCATTTAAATCTATTAATAAAGGTATTTCAATGCTTAATCCAGGAGATACATTATATGTAATGCAAGGTGTTTATACCAATAATAATTTTGGAACTGTGGACCCGTCCACCAACACAAATATGAATAATCCTCACGTAGCAACAGTTAATAAATCGGGAACAGAAGCCGCATATATTACTCTTAGAAATTATCCAGGCCACACACCAAAAATCAAGTTTGATGGCCGAGGAGGAATTATTATTTCAAATAATATGAATTATATAATTATTGAGGGATTTGAAGTGGAAGGTCCCTCTCAAGATATTGATTATCCATTGGCGATTGCAGACAGGGAATACAAAATTTTATGCGCTGAAGACGGAGATAGTTCAACAAATTATAATAATTCTTACTTCGGGGGTAAGGGAATTTGGGGAGGCTATGGAGCTCATAAGCATATTATTATTAGAAATAATATCGTACATGACACCCCAGGTTCGGCAATAAGATTCAATGACAGCGATCATATTACCGTTGAAGATAATATTGTTTACAATTCAAATTGGTGGACTTCTTCTGCATCAAGTGCGATAGTATTTGCTGAAACTATTTCAGAGGAAGGAGATAATGGCACCAATATAAAGATGCTCATTCGTGGAAATCTGGTATATAATAATTGGAATAGAATCCCTTTTTATGTTACTCAGCTTCCTGATAATTCAGGAAACACAAACCCAAATTATGGAACAGCTAGTTATAATAATATTTTAGATGGTCAGGGTATTTATGTCACAAGAAGTGATCCTGGCTATAATGGTACTTTTCTTTTTGAAAATAATATCTGTGTAAATAACGGAAAAAATGGAATTAATTTTGATCATTCCCAGTCAGCCACCGCAATTTATCAAAACAACACAATATTTTTTAATGGGGTTCATGAGATTATTCAAGACCTTTCTGTTGAAGAGGGATACCCAGCCCACAGGGGTCAAAAGGTTGGGGGTATTAAGGCAAATAATGTTAAGAATGCTACCGTAGTAAATAACATTATTATGACAAGAGACAATCAATTTTCAACTCTTCAGCTTAACAATGTTAGTGGTACTAGGGTTGCCGTTAACAACCTTTTGGTAAATGGTAATTATGCTTATCCAGCCAATGAAGAAAATAATTTAATAAACTTAGATCCAATGTTTACAATGGCTCCAGATGAATTATTAGGACCAATTGATATTGCAACGACAGACTTTACTTTATTGGAGGGCTCTCCAGCTATAGATGCAGGAAATCCAAGTTATGGGCCTGCGGATGATTATTACGATAATCCTCGTCCAATAAGTACAACTGGCATTTCATCAACTACCTTTGAAGACTCCACTGGAGGCTGGTCATCTTTTGGTGCCACTATTGAAATTAGTGAAGATGCTGCACTTACAGGTGAAAGAAGTCTTTTAACCAAGGACAGAACTGCAAATTGGCATAGCCCAAGGCTTGTCTTAACTGGCATGATGACAGTGGGTGAAACCTACACTTTTAATGTATGGGTCAAATTAGCAGAGAGTGAAACTGGTACTTCCCAACTTACAATAAAGAACACAGATACAAATGAATATATCAATTTAACTGAGTATGTTCAGGTTTCTGATGGAGAATGGACTTTAGTAAGTGGAGATTTTACTTATGAGCAGGAAAACAATATGTTTGTTTATGTCAAAGGACCCTCTGTTGTAAATGGTGTTGGCGCTGAGTATTACATAGATGATTTTTCATTAGTTGTTCAAGGATCCGATCCTGTTGATTTTAGCATCACTGGAGATATTATTGATATCGGCGCATTTGAATACATCTCACCGACAATGAGTTTAGAAAACATTGCAGATTCTTCAAATCAATCTCCTTTGCTTTTTCCAAATCCTTCCTCGGAGAGGATCTTTGTCAAATATTTAAATGGCAATGAATATATAACAGTGTATGATATTTCAGGAAGATTAGTTAAGTTGTTTTTTGAAAAATTAACGGACTCTGCCCTACAATCTGCAGACATATCATCAATAGAAAAAGGCATGTATTTACTTGTTATTTCCAATCCTGTAAATAATAAAAGGAATACTATCCCTTTTATTAAGAGGTGAACAGCCTGGACTTTTTTGTAAGCGAATAATTTCCTATTTTTACAAATATTCAACAAACTAAACTAAAATGAACCTTTTCAAAATATTTTTGTTTGGACTTATATTAATTCTTTCAGTTGATGTGGATGCTCAGTCAGAATTGATGCTAAAAAACTCAGACATTGAAGGTGTTAGTCCTGAGGGAAAGTTTTGGTGGTGGAATAATAGTGCTAAAAATGGTGCAGATGCAACTTTTTCCATTGAGGATTTTGATACGAATCCAGGCAGTGAAAGAGCCTTAAAAATTGAAACACATAAACTTGGAGATAATGGATGGTTTTTAAGTAGCCAGTACAATCAGAAGTTCAAAGGAAAAGATGGGGAAAAAGTAACCGTTGTATTTCATGCGAAAGAAGTTGACGGAAACGGGAAAATTAAACTTGTTCTCCAAAATGATATCAAAGGAAGTTATCAAGGAAAAGATTTTATGTTAAGTAAGGACTGGACCTCATACACATACACTTTCAGCATGAAAGGGAAAAGCCAAAATAATCAAATCAAATTTTGGTATATGACTGAAGGCGCTACATTCCTATTGGATGATATTAAAATTCTAAAATAAATACTAATAACAAATAAAAACACACATTATGAATAAAAATTACTCAATCGTTATAGCTTTAATGATGTTTTTCAATTTTAGCTTATTCTCTCAGGATTCACCTCCTTGGGATTTTAACGGAACTGATCACGGATTTGTAGCAAGCAACTATACAGCACTTGCCGTTGGCGATTCTTATTTGACATACTCAATTAATAGTCCCAACGAAGATGGTAATGGGGGCTCTCCTAATCCAAATTTAAAAATTAGTAATGCTCAGATTGATACCAGCCCTGGTAATTTCTTTGCTGTAACAATGCAAAACCTTACTGCAAATACCAGAATTGTTGTCATCCTAACTAAAAATGGCAATAATACTTATACTAATTTTGACGGCCTTACTCCAAATAATGAAGGGTTTGTAACGCACTACATCAATGTGGGTGGTAGTGCCAACTGGAGTGGAACCGTTGACGACGTTAATTTTAGATTTAAACAAGGAGGAGGAGTTAACAACAACGTTTACTCGGGAGATATCTTGATTGATCACATTGAGATAGTTGATGGAATTCCATCCACACCAAGAACTGATTATACTTTTGATGACCCTTCTGATGCTGAAGGTTTTGTTGGAGGAAACGGGGTTTCTTTATCACAGCCAAATGCTGGGTCAATAGTAGCAAATATAAGTGCCAATAGCCCTTATCCAAAATTTGAACAAAGTGGAATTTACAGTGTTGATGCGGATACTTATAAATATGTGGAAATTAATTTAACAAACAATTCACCTAAAAACAGAATTACATTTGTATCTCCAAATGGAGGAAACCAGTTTTCTGGTGCTGAGATGGGACCAGGAGAACAATTAATATACTTAAATCTTTCTGAGATGACCAATTGGAATGGAACTTACTCCAACTGGTGGCTACAATTGGTTGAAAATCCTGGTGACGGACCCGTACCTTCAGCAGGTGAAGTTATTATTGATAGAATTTTATTTACAGACGTTAATAATGCACCAATGCCATTCCACGATGTTACTTTCAATGTTGATGCACGTAATATCATTGTTCATGACAGAGGAATGTACATGGGAGGTGGCGTATTAGGTGGTTCTGATGCTGTTCCAATGTCT
>MDTB01053382.1_pt1 | contig 18713 bp, 15 predicted proteins | sample 811161 | NCBI WGS metagenome assembly MDTB01 (sample SAMN05326650, study PRJNA326480) | marine metagenome | isolation source: seawater | place: Mediterranean Sea | collected 2009
GCTTATCATGTTCAGGTTGTGCATCCGGAATTGATGCCCTACATCGAAACCCAAGGAGATTTTTCTCAAATTGATTTGCTCCCAAATGGGCACAACCGCGGGTGGTTCGCCTCGTATCAACCGTCGACCTTGCATGAGGGGCCAGTACAAGAACCCCTTCCCAGCCTCCTAGGTGAGTGGGATATTCCAGTTCCGGAGGAGCCTACAATGAAAAAACTGCGGCAACTGAGGATAGACGTGCAAAAAAAGAAGCGAGAGCAAGGTTCAGCCCGGGGCTTCAATCATTATGCTCACCTTAAAGATTATCAGTTAACCGACTACATTATTTATAACATCTTCCCTAATTCTGTTATTACAGTTGGACCCGATGGTGTGCAATTACTTCGTCCCAGACCACATCCCTCTGATCCGGCTAGGTGTCTTTTTGATCATTGGTGGATGGTGCCCAGAATTGATGGGCGGACGCATACTCCGTCGCCTGCGGGCGGCCCTCCATTGCCGGTGGAAGATGCTGAGCATCAGGCCTTCGCATATGGGGACAAATCCTTGGGAATCACTGCAGATCAGGATCTAAGTATTGGAGCAATACAGCAGCAGGGATTTGGCTCAATTGGGTTCAAAGAATTTTATCTCAGTGACACGGAGATAAGATTGCAAAACTTTCACGAGAGGCTCAACGATTATCTTAACGGTACCGCATGATTTTCTCAGAGGATCTGCCACTTTTGAGGCAGATAATGATCATTTAAGGAGAAGATTTATGAAATGGGTGACGACTCTTCTTTGCACCATCAGTGAAAAAAGTGTGCAGTTGGCTCTCAATCGTCTGGCAATAATGAAACTAATGGGCGCAATTTTTGGATTGATGATTTTAACGGCGCTCTCTCACAGCACGGAGATCGGCAGTGATATCAATGCAAAGAAAAATAGTGGACCAATTGCAGACAGATTGGCAATCCGAGAGCTTATAGAATCTTACAACGCTGCAGTGATAGAAAATGACGCCGAGGCTTGGGGGGCGAACTGGAGTAAAGACGGACTCTGGAATTTAGGAGAAGGTCAGGAGATAGTGGGACGAGAGGCAATCTTGAGGCATTGGAAGGACGCAATGGAGGTATTCAGTTTCGTAGGAATGTTCGCCCAGCCGAAATTCATTTCTATCGACAGAGACACCGCAAATGCCCACTGGCATACTAATGAACTGGCAAAAAAGATTGATGGTGAAATGCTGAGATTTATCGGGCTTTATAAAGACGTTTACCGTCGAGAAGCAACTGGTTGGAAAATTCTCGAACGCCGATATGAGATTCTGCTTTTGGAAAAACCGGTTTATAAATCAAGTAATTCGAAAGAATGGAGATAACACGAGAATTTTTTTGACTATGTGAGCATGCTAATTTGGGAGATTGTTTAATAAAAATTGCTGCTGATCAACTCATGAATGTAAGAGATTCAGGAATTTTGCGAGGTGATCCAATTACAGGTGATCGATATACCTGTGCTGATTTCTCGGCGAAAGAGTGGAAGTACCTCTGGAAAAAGATCTGACATGTAGCGGGTCGGGAGAGCGAGCTTCAGGACGGGGGGGATTTCATAGTACACAACTTTATGAAAGAGTCGGTGTTCGTTGTGAAGCAAGAGGACGGCAGCTTGAAAGCTTTTTACAATGCGTGTTGGCATCGTGGCCTGCGCTTGGTGAGCGGCAGTTCGAGCGTGATAGATGAATTTTATTGTCCGGATCATGTATGTTAATTGCGAATTGACGGGTCTTTAAAAAATGTTCAGGATCCCGAGGATTTACCGGAAACTGCTTGTGGGAAACTTAAATTAGTTCAATTGCGTTGTGAAACCTGGGGAGGATTTGTCTGGTGCACAATGGAAGCTGATGCACCTGATTTGTTGGGCTACTTATCGCCGATACTGGAGCTTTACAAAAATTATCCCCTGGAAAGACTCGTACGAGTCTTTTGGATGAGGATTGACTTACCCACAAATTGGAAGTTTGCTATCGATAATTTTGATGAATCCTACCATACTCGCACTGCGCATCCTCGGGTTCCACCATGTATTGATGAGGATTATTGGACCTCAAGACTTGAAATATGGTCGTAAGGACATGGCCGCACAGTTCAGCCGATGCGACCTTCTTTGTCAGACCGATTGTCAGCCGGAGAGGTTCATCCGTTTGATCAGATTCTAGAATACTGGGACATCGACTCCAGTCAATATTATAGCTTTGAGAGCAAGGTTACGCGGGGATGGCGGGATCTTAAAGCGAAAAAGAGGGAGACTTGGCCAGCCCGCGGTTACGAGCATTGCAGTGAAATGAATGATGAGCAACTTACTGATAGCTTACACACGGTAATTTTTCCTAATATCACCATGTCGTTTTTACCCGATAATATTATTTTTTTAGATAGTTTAAGTTGATTTTTATAAGGCCAAGTGTTCTCATTGCACAAAAGAAAAATAATAGAGTGCTGAGTGTCATTGACTCCTTTCTGACTGTCCCGTTCCGACCCTCTGTATGGCGATCATCTCGTCTCTTCGTGCGGACCTAAAGTAACCTAGAAAGGGGATGCAATTATGATATTTTTGAAAACAATCAGGCTTGTATTGTTCTTGTGTGCTGTAGGCTCCCTATTCGCCTGTGTCGGAGATAAAAAAACGTCGCTGGACTCGAAAGTTTATTCGTCAACTGCAGATGCTGATTGCCCACTGGGCGATCTCCCTAGTGCAGATGAACTGAACATAACCGGACTGATTCATTTTAATATCAATGTAAGAGATTACTCACGTTCCAGAGATTTCTACCGTGCTGCTGGGTTTACGGATCAGATCGGCCCATTTCCAGAAACTAATACCATAGAGGTGTCTAAGGGCGTTGGAATCGATAAACTTTACCGGATGCATGCCGAGCTTATTCACTTGGGTAGTCTTCCTGATGGACCCGTGGATCTTACTGTTCCAACTGGGCGACTCATTGATCTTATCGATTGGAAAGATCCCGAGCGCTTGGAGCCGCCCTACTCAGCCATTAACCATCTCGGAATAACCTATTTCTCTCTAAAGACTAACGAGCTCGACGATCATCTGTCCCGGTTGATCGATGCAGGGGCCACAATGGTTGTCGGGCCAGTCAGAGAGACTTCAGGGGATCGCGCAGCGATGATTAGGGACCCTGATGGAACATTTGTGAAATTGCGTCAGCCCGCTGTTTCATTCTCTCAAGGGGCTGGAGATAGGATTGATTACCTAAACCTAAATGTCAGAAGTTTTGATTGTTCACAACCCTTCTATGAAATGCTTGGCCTCGAGGTACAAAATATCTCCCAATCTGAAGACGGCGCAGAATTATTACAAGCTATGGGCCTCGGTATGGGAACAGAAAAACTCGGCCGAATGATGCGACATAAGGTCGATGGGTTCAGAGTGAAATTGAATCAATGGGTCAGACCAACTGCCGTTGGAGAACCATACCCCCCGCCACTGACGCACCTCGGGATCCAAAGAATTAACTGTGCCAGCTCTGATCTGGAGAGTGATATTGAGACACTCAAGCGTCACGGGGTGAATTTTATATCTCCGATAGCGCCTTGCTGTGAGGGAGATGCGTCAACTTTTGGATTTATAATTTTTGAGGACCCCGACGGAATTTATAATCAAATGCTGGGAGTTATCACGCCACCAAACCAAAAATAAAGACAACTTAAATGAGAGCAAAGTATTGATGTTTGCGAGAGATTAATGGAGCAGAAGATTATGGGAGCTCCAATAGGGACTAAGCTTTGGATGTATAAAACTATGGTTTTGAGCCGTCGGTTTGAAGAGGTGATTGAAAAAATCTACCTTTAGGGCAAGACACCGGCTTTAACATGCTTGGTTTTACTAAGCTTAGGAGGTAGAAATATTGTGCCAAATGCTGTGCACTGGACGTTGGAAGTATCCGTGAAGGATGGGCAAATTTCAGTTTTCAAAGAGCTATTCAAGACGGCCGTTACTCCAGTAAGTTTTATTGTTCTAGGGCACCCTAGTGCTGACTTATGTGTTGAGCTTGCAGGCTTAAATCCAAGATGCCTTAAGTTGGAAGCAAGATTTTCGCGATACAATCTTAGTTGCTTTTATTTGCTCATTCGATTCGTGCGGAAGTGGGCTCTATTCATCTTAGGTCAGTCCCAGGGCTATAAAATTGCGGCGCCGCGCTCGTCATCTCGATACTCTATGATATTTCTTCGGTGTTTTTTTTCTTTATAGGTGTCATTTTTTACTGTGTCGACGAAGTGCCAGGTGGCTTTAATAGTGTCGTGAGTGAATAGAAGTGTCATAAAGCCTCGGTCAGCGGCATTAAAGTATTGAAGGTCATTAATCAATTCGACTATGTTCGCCTCAGTCGGCGGGATATCCTCCTCACTTAGATCGAGATAGTGTTCCAATCCGGGTGAGGATACTGATGGTGCGGCAAACTCCACCCCAACGAAATCGCCAGCAATGTCCCTGAGGTTGTTGCACCAAGCGTTGTGAGTGTCGCCGGCAAGCACAACGAGGTTTTTGTTCAATCTTTTTGCAGTCATTAATATTTCTTCTCTCTCTTGAGAGTATCCGTCCCAGGCATCAAGGTTATATGGAATATCCGGAAGTCCTAATAATGCTTCCACTTCTGGAGACAGACGGTGCTTGTAGCTTTCAAAGTACTTTTTTTCTGATTCAGCTAAGCGTTTGTCACCCTTTGTTAAGCGTTTATCTATCCTCGCAAGTTTCGCGAGATTCTTGTACTCTTCTATGGTAGTGCGCTGGGTTACGATTGCAGCCGGGAGATTCATCCGCCCCATCAGCACCTGCTGTCCCAATACTTGCCATTTGCTGGTAGAAGTTTCAAGATTGTTTTGTAACGATCGAAGTTGCCTCGAGCCAAGCATCTTTCGATCAGACGCCGCTAAATCAGAAGAAAAAGATTTCGTATCAAATAGGTCTGTCTCGGGATCAATATAGTTAGCATAACTCATTTGCTGATCACGTCCGATGTTCCTTGTATCTAACATATGCAAATCGAGCAGCTCCCCAAACTTAAAGCTCCGGTTAATAATTTTGTTTTTTTCCCTTATCGATTGTCTAATTGGCATCCACTCGAAGTAAGCCCTCATGGCTGCAGTTTTTCGTTTGAAATAGCTGCCCTCGCCCTGCTGATGATTTTCTGCACCATTTTTAAAAGCATCGTTACTTATCTCATGATCATCCCAGACGGCTATCAAGGGAGCGGAATGGGTTAGTTTCTGCAGGTTAATATCAGTACGATATTGTGCATAGCGAGTGCGATAATCTTGAAGCGTAAAGAGTTCATGTTCTGGAAGGACTTCTCGATCAAGTTCTTTGGCGTGTTCGCTAGCATAGCCATCTCTGCCGTATTCATAGATGAAATCACCCAAATGGAGTATTGCGTCTACATCTTTTTGTTGCGCAGCCAAATTATAAGCATGGAAGTGCCCAGCTGGGTAATTCGAGCACGAGACAACAGACAATTTCACTGACTGGATGCGTTCGCTCGGTAATGTTTTTGTTGAGGCGATCGGTGAAGAAACGCCGTTGCAAAAAAAACGATAAAAATAATGGGTCTGTGAAGTCAAATTTTGCACGTCTACTTTCACTGTAAAATCACTTTCTATGGAGGCTGTTTCGATGCCGTGTGCAATCCTATTATCAAAATTCGAGTTCTTAGACAGTTCCCAGGCCACTGGCACCGTCAGACCATCCTCTTCGGAATCAGGGGTAATTCGTGTCCAGAGAACCACCGAATTGGTGGTCGGATCGCCACTTGCAACACCATGGATAAACTTGACAGCGGCGTTATTTTTTATTGGGCGAATTTGGTCAACGCTGTCCGTTGACCTGCTGTTTTTGTCAGCGCAGGCTGAAATTGAAGAGGACAGAACGGCAACACTTATGCCGTCTTTTGTCAATTTAAAAAAATCGCGCCTGGTCAAATAGTTTTTTTTCATTATCTTTTTTTAAGAGTAAACTTGAGTATTTTCTTAAAGATTTTTCAATCTAACGCTTTTGACGCGGTGATGTTATCACCGATGAGCATGTAAATTCGAACGAATCTTTTTGCTTAAATGTTTTATTAAGGATTTAAGGTTAGGGTTGTCAAACTGATGACAAAAGAAACGAAATTGTTACAGCTAATCACTTCTGCTGCACTCGCATTGAGCAACGAAAGAGATATATTGACTTGCGTTGTTTCTGGTGAGTCAGATAAAGCCTTAAGCACATGGAGCACAACCAAAAGCATCGTGGTGCCGCGTCGTTTGCAACGAAATGATAACTTTGAGTATGCAAAAGGACGATCAGAAGAGCGAGGTTGGCCGGTTCATTTGCGCGATAGTGGTGGTGGCGCTACCCCACAGGGGGCTGGCATTATTAATGTTACATATGCTTTCGTTTGCTCGAAGCATCCGAGTATTCGGGAAAGTTATGAGAATCTCTGCGATCCAATCATAGGAATTTTGCAGGACCTTTCTCTCCCTGCTTGGACCGGTTTAGTCGATGGCTCATTTTGTGATGGTGAATATAATGTGGTTGTGGCAAATCGGAAATTTGCGGGCACTGCGCAGAGAAGATCATGGCGGAGAAAGAAAAACAGGCAAGCAGTCTTGTTTGCCCATGCTCTTATTCTGTTGGATGCGGATATTGAAGGAAGTGTGGCCGCAATAAATCAATTTTATGCAGATTGTCGGGAGTCCAAGCTGATAATTCCCGATGCGCACGTTAACTTGTCTGACCTGGTTAATCGAGGTCATATGATGACCTGTGAGAAATTTGCTGAATTGCTTCATCAAAAATATTCTGACATGCTCGATAGTTATGCTCTAGCTAGTTAATATCAGTGATATTTATTTTTGCCATTTTAGGAGTAGAAAATGTCTTTAACTCAGCGAATTGTTTCTGCAATGGTACTAGGACTTTTTGTCGGCGGTTCTTTGAATTTACTAATTACTAAAGGGTTACTGGGACAAGGAGTCGAAGGTTGGATGACGCACTATTTGATAGATGGATTGTTTGACACAGTGGGTCAGATTTTTGTGAATTCTTTGAAACTAATGGTGGTCCCCTTGGTTTTTGTCTCGTTGCTGTGCGGTGCGGCATCGCTGGGAAATGAAGCTAGGATGGGTCTTTTGGCGGGAAAGACACTTGGTCTGTACCTTTTCACGACAGCAATCGCAATATCATTGGCGCTGTCCCTAGCCCTTATCATTGGGCCTGGCGCTGACATTAATTTAGCTGAAGCGTCAGAATTCACGGTTAAGGAGGCGCCACCGCTAAAAACCACTCTAATAAACATCTTCCCCAGTAATCCGATAGCAGCCATGGCGGAGGGACATGTCTTGCAAGTGATCGTTTTTGCACTATTGGTCGGCATGGCAATCGCAAAAAGTGATGAGACCGGCAGGCGATTACTAGGTTTCTTTGACGACCTGAATAAAGTGATTATGGAAACGGTCATGCTCCTCATGACTCTGGCCCCCTATGGAATCTTCTGTTTGCTGGCAAAATTATTTGCTACTCTCGGCTTTGCAGTGATTTTAAGTCTTGCCAGTTATTTTTTTACTGTATTACTCGCGCTGGCTGTGCATTGCGTTGGTACATATTCGTTGCTGCTGATGACGTCTACCGGGCTAAATCCCTGGCGATTCTATTCAAAGATGCGGGGGCCGATGGCGTTTGCATTTAGCACCTCATCTAGCGGTGCCACGATGCCAGTAACACTCAAAACGGTTAAGGAAGATCTGGGTGTCGATAATCGCGTCGCATCGTTCACTGTGCCGCTGGGCGCCACGATAAATATGGATGGGACAGCAATAATGCAAGGAGTAGCCACCGTTTTCATAGCACAAGCATATAATATCAATCTCGGCGTTGAAGCTTACCTTACAGTTATTTTGACTGCGACATTGGCCTCTATTGGCACGGCCGCCGTGCCTGGTGTTGGATTGGTGATGTTGGTAATGGTGCTCAATCAGGTTGGTTTGCCTGCGGAGGGAATTGGATTGATCATTGGCGTTGATCGGTTGTTAGATATGTGCCGGACGGCGATTAACGTTGCTGGGGATGGAACAGTCAGTACTGTGGTTGCTCACAGTGAGGGATTCCATGACCGAGAGACATTTAATGCGACTAACCTCTAGATTGGCTCGGAAAGGCCGATATTCAAGTTAACGTGGAATAAATATTAATGTGGTTGGGGGTTGCTTTGAAAAAAATCATTCTCGCAATGTTGGTCTTTTACTCTTGGAACATTCTCTCGCAAGAGGGAAGAACTCCTTCGCGACACGAGATTGGCCCGTGGGTTATGTACGGAGTGGTAGCAAACCGCGTCTACGACGAGCTTTATATTAATCGCCGAAATTACGTTTACATGGACAGGCCTTATACGGAATATGCTGGTTCGACTAGTGAGCGTTTAAAAGGCAAAAGCTGTGTCATTGATAAACGGGTTTATATTCTTACCGACCGAACAATTGTTCAATACATTGACCAGTGTGACGGTTCCGTCATCAAAGAATCAAGCAGTCCGAGATAGCGATTGGATTGCAGCGTTTTTTCCTAGGTATCCGTGTTCCAGTACCTACTTGTATAACCATCTCCGCTATCATGAGCTCGGGCATGTTGCATGCTTTCTAGCATCGGCTGTTCAGGTAGTTTCCAGTTTTTATAGCCCTCTCTGATCGTTCTGAGATATTTATGGGACGGTTTACCAAAACCAAAACCTGGTTTCATAACATAAAACATAGATATTACTTGAGAACTTTCCAACTGTATTTGAATATACTTTTTAACGTAAAGATCAGGGTAGCTTTCGTAATAATCCAAAGCAATCTCGCATGCTGGGGTGATAGAGTAAATTCCTAAATAAACCTTGGCTCTAGGATTCGGCATGATATCTGCCACCCCACGGAAAACGAGCTGCCAACCATTTAAAACGGCCATGCCAAATGGTTTTGCCATTGGACAGCGGCTGTGCATCTGCTGCTTATTTAAGTTAGACCCGTAGGCGGCATAATAGGTTATTGCGTTCACGTATCCTCCTGAAAAATGGACCATCATCTTTTTGTTGGGCACTTGCTAGAAAAAACTTTAGGATTATACAAAGACTATTCTCTGATTTTGAGTACGGAGACGCAATTCATATTGTGGTAAATTTGTAACTGGTGGCGCCAGTGATAATTGCGTTAACATTGCATTTTAATGCTGCGATTTAAATGCGAATTATTTTCAGTAGAGTGATTTCGAGGGTTTTTAACAATGGCTGATATCTCCGAAAAAATTAAGCTCGACGAATATATGTCTTCGAATGGCATGACTAAAGAAGAAGTCTTTCAAGCGATTTCAAGAAAGGAGATTTCGGGCAACTTTGTTGGCGGTGAGTGGTATATATCAGATGATAGGAACTCTCCAGATCAAGTGATAGAAAAAAGTAGCGCTGAAGACGAGTCCGATTCAAAAACAAACGAGAAGATGGCTAGAGAGAAAGAAGAGGCTCTCAAGCAGATCGCCATGGCGCAGACAATGGCCAAAACAGCCCAAACTAAGGCGAGAAAAACGAATAAAACTAAGACCAAGGAAGCAGTAAAAAAGACAGCAGCTATCGCTAAACCGAGAGGGGGCGTAAAAGCAGCAGCGAAATCAGACAAAAAAGGCGAGGCCAAAAAAACAGCCAACCAGAGAACGTTATCATTAAAAGATTCAGGAATGGCAGAGTCAATTTTGGCTGAGGCAAGGCAAATGGCGCTGGGTCCGGACGGCGCTACTAAGGCAGCACCAGAGTCGATAGCAAAAACTGGCTCTAGCTTAAAAAAACCGTTAGCAACCGGCAAGTTGTCCATAAAGAACTCGGGAATAGCTGAATCAATTTTAGCAGAGGCTAGGGAACTGGCTCTGGGGCCAAAAGGAAAGGATGAGGTCTTACCTGACACCGAAGAGGCAAGCAGTTTGGCAGCGAGCATTCTTGAGGAGGCTCGAGACCTAGCGAGGCTTCAAGAGAGCATAGCGAACACAAAATTTGATCCTCCATTAGGTGATCCAGTCACCAAACCGGAAAAAACTACTACAACGCCAAAGTTGATTGCAAAGCAGTTTGAAGATCAGTTGTTGGGTGAAGAAGCAGAAGAAGAGGAGCGATGGAAAACTAAGTTGGATCAATATGTGTTTGAAAAGGGTATTACCCTAGATGACGCCTATAAGATGATTACTACCAAACAGATCGATGGTCAGTTTATTGGCGGCGAATGGTACGTCATTGATAGTGATGAGGAGCATGAAAATAGAAAAAAGGAGGCAGCTGCGACTGCTGCATTAGCCGAGCAGAGACAGCGAGCGCAAGAAGCGAGGACAGAGGCCTTGCGGAGAGAAGAAGCGCGCCGAAAAATGAAAATTAGCGAGTATATGTTTGACAAAGGTTTGACTAAGGAAGATGTTTTCAGACTTATCCAGGACAAGACAGTTGAAGGGCATTTCGCAGACGGTGAATGGTATGTTCTTGAAAGTGTCGAAGACTTGCTTGCCCGAGAACAGTCAATACAATTTGAGGAAGAGGCGAGAGCTAGGGAAGAACGGGAAAAGGAAGAGGCTTATAAAGAGCGGAGGCACGAGGCAGGGCTGCAAGATGGCTTAAATGAGGAAGAGCGATCAAGGGCGTTAAACATGCCCTACATTACCGATGCTAAATTTGTGGATCGAACAACTCTCAAAACCATTGGAGTTGCTCAGGGTAGCACAGTTCGCTCAAAAAACCTTCCTCCGGAGTTGGCAAAAGAGGGCGCTCGGATGCCTGGGGCTGAGCTAGTGGCTTTTACTGCTGAGCTGACGGAGGCGCGAGCGCAGGCAATAGATCGGATGAGGGTTGACGCCTTTCTAAAGGGCGCAAATGCTATAGTCTCAACGCAGTTTAGCACTTCCATGATAGATATTGGTGCTATCGAAATAATGGTTTATGGCACTGCTGTTTTGGTGTCTATGTCTCAATAGCTCAACGCTGACTCGAACATAACCAAAAAATCCAGAGCAGTTTTGCGATCGTTTCTTCCTTCTCTGGACTCGCACTTTTGGCCTAACGACAAACTTTTCGGGCATATGCACTAACTTTGCACTGCATAAAATTTTGCAATATTGTTATTGAGACCAGTATTGCTTAGCGTAGAATATTAACTACTAAAAAATAGAAACTTGGAACAAATGAGGTAAAAATGGACAATACTGCTTATATATATGATGCGATTCGCACGCCGCGAAGCAAAGGAAAAAAAGATGGATCTTTGCATGAGGTCAAGCCGATAGATCTCGGTGCGGGCTTGCTGAACGCTTTGCAGGACAGAAATCAACTAGATACCTCTTATGTGGATGATGTGATAATGGGTTGTGTTACTCCGATCGGCGAGCAGGGAAGCGATGTCGCGAAAATGATCGTTCAAAATGCCGGCTGGGATGAGTCTGTGGCCGGTGTTCAATTGAATAGGTTTTGCGCTTCTGGACTCGAGGCGGTCAATACCGGTGCGCAGAAAATAGCTTCTGGCTGGGAAAATTTGGTTGTAGCTGGAGGTGTCGAGTGCATGTCTAGAGTTCCAATGGGCAGTGACGGTGGTGCATGGTTCCAAGACGCTGCTTTTTCTATTGACACCAGCGTTGTCCCTCAGGGGATCGGAGCAGATACCATAGCGACGTTGGATGGTTATTCTCGGGAAGACGTCGATGCCTTCGCGTTGGAGTCTCAGCGCCGAGCCAGTCATGCCAGAGACACTGGTTATTTTGATTGTTCGGTGATCCCAGTAAAAGATGTGAATGGGCTTGTCATTTTAGAAAGGGATGATTTCATCAAACCAGACACCACAATGGAGGGTTTGGGAAATTTACGTGCTTCATTTGAGCAGATGGGGAGAATGGGTTATGACGACATCGTGGTAAAAAAATACAACACCCTTGATCGCATTGATCATGTGCATACCGCGGGGAATTCTTCCGGCATTGTGGATGGAGCAAGTGCAGTATTAATTGGCAGTGAGCGAGCAGGAAAGGATCTTGGGCTCACGCCTCGAGGTAGAATTGTGGCCGGTTCGATCCTAGCTAGAGATCCTATTATCATGTTGGCGGCACCAGGCCCTTCTGCAAGAAAATGCCTCCAGACTGCGCATTTAGATGTTAGCGACATCGACTTATGGGAGATAAACGAAGCCTTTGCCTCAGTCGCCTTGCGCTACATGCGCGATCTAGACATAGATCCAGCTGTAACAAATGTGAACGGAGGAGCCATAGCGATGGGGCACCCTCTGGGTGCTACGGGTGCGATGCTTCTGAGTACTATGCTAGATGAGCTAGAGCGGAGAGATTTAAGGCGAGGCATGCTGTCTTTATGTGTCGGCGGTGGCATGGGTATTTCTTGCATTATTGAGCGCAATTGAAATTTTTTAATCATATAAATTAATTCAAATAGTTTTGAGGGAAGAGAATGAGTGTATTTGACTATCACAAAGATCAAAATGGGATAGTAACGATCACCATGGATATGACCGGGCCCGTCAATGCCCATAATGAAGAATATAAGGCCGCAATGCATGAGACCCTTAACCACTTAGAAAAAGAAAAAGATTTGAGCGGAGTAGTCTTGGCATCCGCTAAGAAGGTATTTTTTGCGGGTGCCGATTTGAAGGAACTAATTCTCGCCAACGCCGCTCAGGCGGATGATATTTATCAAAGTCTTTTGGACGTTAAAGCCGATATGCGACGTCTAGAACTGCTTCCTGTTCCAGTTGTTGCGGCTATCAATGGATCAGCTTTGGGAGGGGGATATGAACTCTGTTTGGCCTGTAATCACAGGATAGCTTTCGATCATTCATCTGTGAGGATAGGATTTCCAGAGTGTAATCTGGGGCTCTTCCCAGCTGGCGGTGGAGTAGTGCGATTGACAAATTTGATCGGCGTGCAGTCAGCCATGGACATTATTCTTCAGAGCAAGCAAATGACCTCTCGAAAAGCATTGTCTTGTGAATTGATTGATCAGTTGGTTCATGATATAGACGAACTCGTGCCTTCTGCAAAAAAATGGATACAAGATAACAAGACTGATCCAAAGGCTAAAACCCAGCCATGGGATAGAAAAGGGTTTAGGGTGCCCGGCGGCCCTATTAATGCGCCCAAAAATGTGCAGTACGCAGTCATGGCGCCCACTATGTTGCACCAGAAGACTAGAGGTCTGATTCCCGGTATGAAGACAGCAATGGATGTCGCCTTTCAGGCTAGCACTCTGTGTTTTGATGTCGCGCTCAAGGTAGAAAGCCGGGCTTTTGTTAACATTGTGACAGGCCCCGTGGCCAAAAATATGATTAATACCTTCTTTTTCCAATTGAATCAGATAAAGTCAGGAGCAAGCCGTCCCAAAGACATCCCGAGGAATGTCACGTCTAAACTTGGAATCATTGGCGCTGGAATGATGGGCCAGGGAATTGCCTACGTATCTGCTAAAGGGGGTATACCGGTGGTGCTTAAGGACATGACTTTAGAGCTTGCGAAGAAAGGAAAAGCATACAGTGAGCAGTTGATAGAAAAGCAAGTTAGTTCAAATCGTTTAACTCGGGAGAAGGCTCTAGAAATACTTCAATTAATAACTCCTACCGCTGAAGAGACAGACCTTGAGGGATGTGACTTGGTGTTAGAGGCGGTTTTCGAAAATATCGAACTGAAAAATGAAATAGTGAGGGCTAATGAGAAATTTGTTTCAGCAGACGGATTCTGGGGCTCGAACACATCCACGCTGCCTATCACAGCTTTATCTGAGGCGAGTGCAAAACCGGAAAGGTTTATCGGGATTCATTTTTTCTCGCCTGTGGAAAAGATGCCTTTGGTTGAAATTATTATTGGCGAAGAAACTAGCGATGAGGCATTGGCCAAGGCATTTGATTTTACTCAGCAGATTGGCAAAACACCTATAGTTGTCAACGATTCTTTGGGTTTCTTTACATCTCGTACTTTTTCAACTTACTGTGACGAAGGCGCCCGCTTGTTAGTCGAAGGTATCCACCCTATCAAGATCGAAAACTTGGGCAAAGCTATTGGAATGCCGGTTGGACCCTTGCAGGTTCAGGATGAGGTGAGTCTGGAGCTTAGTCGAAAGGTCTCCGATACCTGGGATGCAATGGGCTTTGCAGATAAGTGGGGTAGTGGAGATATTCAGCGAAGGGTGGTAAAAGATTTAATTATAGACAATGGCCGAGGCGGCAGACATCACGGTGGGGGCTATTATGATTACAACGAGGATGGAACCAAAAACATCTGGCCAGGACTGTTTGAACTTTACTATGATAAAAATGCCGAAATTCTAGATGACGATATTAAAGATCGGTTAATGTTTCGTCAAGTCATTGAGACGCTGAAGTGCTATGAGACAGGGGTTTTAAATAGTGTGGCTGACGGAAACATTGGCTCTATTATGGGAATAGGAGCGCCAGTTCACACCGGCGGCTTCTTGCAATTTGTTAATACATATGGTTTGGAAGCCTTCATCACGCGCTCTGGGGAGCTAGCAGCTAAATATGGCGACCGTTTTGCCTGTCCAGACATAGTCCAAAAGAAAGTCAATTCGGGTAAGGAATTTATCTGATTTTATTATAGGCCAATGGTCATGTTTTCTGGTTATTCTATTAGAATCGCAGTTGATGGTTAGTTTATCTTGTTTGCTCATCAAAAAGGATCTGGTTATGGCTAGGGCGAGACAGGGTAGGATTATACATGCATCAGATTGACGATTTGATGAATCCAAGTGTCCAAAGCTGTCCTTATGGGCTTTTCACGCGGCTCAGAGATCAGGCGACTGTCTATAAAATGTCCCATCAAGATATCTATATAGTGACTTCTTTCGATCTCTGTGCTTAGGTCATGCAAAATCCGGAGTTATTTGCTAGCGGAGTTCCACCTATGGCAATAAAGCCGGGAGGTGGTCCATATCAAGTAATAGAAATCTATTCTCGCGAGGGCTGGTTGCTATCCGCGTCATGTTCAACGTTCGATCCTCCCAGACATTCGTGGGTCTGAGCGTTGCTGAAGAAATTCTTTCCTACTTCGAAAGTAGGGGGAGATGGTTCCTTTTATCAAAAAGACAGCGGAAAAACTATTACTTGATTTTCCCAAGGGTGACAGCTGCGAGTTTGTGCAAGACTTTACTTTGCTGTTCCTTTGCCCACAATTGTTATGGCTGAAACGCTTGGAGTGCCAAGCGACATGCTTCCCCTAATTAAGCGGTGGTCGGATGCTATAGTTGAACCTGTTATTACGATGATAACTCCTCAACGAGAAATCGAATGTGCCAAACTTTTAGTTGAGATGCAGCATTTCTTCAAAGATCAGCTAGATCAACGAAAGGGTTGACCTGGTAATGATTTGCTTAAAATCTTTGCAAATGTATCTAATGATCGAGGTAGACCTGTTGCTTTGAACGACCGACTAGCAATTATAACCATTGATCTGCTGGCGTCTAGTAATGAAACCACCGCTGCAGCCATTCCCTCTGGAATGTTGAAGCTGGTGGAGAACCCAGAGTTAGTAAAGCAACTGCGATCAAATCCTCGTTTCTTGCGTGCTTTTTCGCCTGGAATCGCCTGCGCAGGCAGGCCTCGGCGAGTTATGTCCAACACATCACTCGGCGCAGTATAGCTCGATGATGGTGATATCTTGAGTTTGCGTTTTGGTTCTGCCAACAGAGATACAAGCGCGTTTTATGATGCAGCGGAGATAAGTTTGCAAAGAAAGTCATTTGCGGGTCATTTAGCATTTGGTCACGGACGTCATTTTTGCATCGGAGCATCCCTTGCGAGACAAGAGATGATGACTAGTTTTCAAGTGCTCTCGGGAAGTTTAGACAATTTTACTTTTGATAGATACTTTAGCGCCCTTGGATATATTCCTAGCTTCTTTGGACGAAATCTTAAAGAATTATCTTTGGCATTCGATCGGATAGATGTATGAAGAAAATAACAAGTATTCTATCGAGCTGGTTTTTCCCAGCAATCGTCAGCTGCCTAAGTTGTTGTGTCATACCAATTAAAACTACGGTTGGGTTTGTGCGCTTTTTCAGCCATCATCAAAGGTAAGCTTGCATCTTTGTAATGCGCCTTCCATCATTATTACATTAGTTTTGTCTCGGTTATCCATGGAGTTCCTGTACTCTGTCACCTCTGTAAGTATGCTTTTGTAGGCAGGCCGGTTGATTTCCCGGGCTAATAAGTCCTCTTTTGCTTTATATTCTCGTGTCAAAACATCCAAAATCTCATTGGGTACTTTTTTTCCTATCGCTTTTAGACCACAACGCCAATAGACATTAATCATTTCTGGGTCAGACCTTGAGAGTGATCTCTTTTTAAGATCTTGGACGCCCTTGATGCCACCGAGACGATAAAATAAGTAAAGTTTTTTGCTGTCGAGCCCGGAGGGGATATCCGGAGCCGATGATGATCCTGCACCTCCACCGCAAGCGATGATGGCGAGCAAAACAAAGACGGGAATGTATTTACGCATATGCCTCTCCTGTGTTCGTTTAATCTGGCGAAAGCTGCAATTATCGGCTGGTAAACTTATGAAGACACAGATGACGTAATTAGTCAAGAATCATAAACGTGCACAAAACATATCTCGATTCGAATTTTTTAGTCAGAAATCGTTGGCTGGTATTGAATCCGATAACGAACAGAAAACAGTTAAAGTCTGGCTGGGAGAGCCCGTAGTTTGGTATAGTAAAGGGTGAAATTTATGGGACATTTGAAACTCTTGGAAAGGTATTTTAAAGTTTTAATTTTTAATGCGAGCCATTTTTTTGGCAAGGTCGGTAGTGGCCGAGCAGAATTTGCTTTAATGCTTTTCGTGGGCGTCGCGACAGTCTTTACTACATTCGACTTGGCCGGTTACTTAGTCGGCCTCCTATCGGTTGAGATTTGGTTATACATATATAACTTGCTGGATGCGGCTTTCGGCGGTTGGTCTGTGATTAAAAAAGTTTTCTATCCCCCTACCGAAAACGTTCAGTTGTTTTGCCGCACTATTTTAAGCTTTGCAATGTGTTTCCCTTTCCTATCCGTTTATCTTTTTTTACGAAATAAAGTCGTTGATGAAAATGAGTACTTTAATAACTTCAATTGCTTCGAGGACGTTCATCGGTTTCAGAGCGGTGACATAAAAGTTTTTTCCTTGACACATGAAGCCGTGGTGACAGATCGACTAAATGGCAATTTAGTGTGTATCTTGGATCGGTTTTTTCTCCTGATTCCTGACTCCGATAATATTACTTGGTTTCTTGGTAATATTGATGTTGATGTGAGGAAGGCTGAGCCGACTGTAACTATTTTTTGCAGACTTGGAGACGCCATTTCATCTTGCCGATTAATAATAGTTGAAGATCGAAGTGATCCTATGCGTGTCAAATATCTCGGTGGAGGTAACTTAATGGATATCAAAAGTATCATCCGCTCTAATGTGTCAAAACTGGATGGAGTCAAAGAGTGCTTCCTCCGCTCATCCCAACTAATGACTGTTAATAAACGTCATCAATTGGCCTATGAGGCTATGTTGCTGATGGAGGGTGGCGAGTATAGAGTTTTGGGCAGTTACTTAACGTTGAATAAGAAATCGTATGAATTGCTACTATTGACTCCCCCTGAAGAACTCAGAGAGGAGCTTAAATTGGAAATGGTCCAAGTGATCAATAACGTTAAGGTTAAAGGTTTTGGATCCTTAAACGAGTTTGAGGTCTTCAGCTAAACACCGTTTTCTTACGTGTACCGTAATAATTCTGGGTATAATAATTTCAAAGCCATGGTTTTTCTGAGAGTTGCTCAATTGTCAGGTATTCAAAAGAGAAGTTGTTCTCACCTTTTGCTACTTCTAGTGATAGTTGGCTGTGAAAATGAGGTCTGGAATAATCCCCATGCGCCTGCCGAAGACATGAGCAAAATAATGTATAGGGAGTTCACATCTCCGCCAAAACATCTCGATCCGCTACGCTCTTATAACTTAGATGAGGCAACTCTCATTGACCAAATCTATGAACCCCCTCTGGAATATCATTACTTAAAACGACCTTATGAACTCAAGCCTCTTACATTAAGAAAACTCCCAAAGGTGGAGCACTTGGACCAGGATGGTTTGGTGCTTTTTGGAAAAAAGAAACAGCCCGCGTTCTCGCGCTACACCTTTAAGATCAAGAAGGGTGTAATGTATCAACCGCATCCAGCCTTTGCCACCAGAGATAATGGTGAGGCCTTTTATGCTTTCACTAATTTGGCCTCAGCCTCAGAGTATAAAAAGTTGAAGGACTTTAAAAAGCTCGGTACCAAAGAGTTGGTGGCGGATGATTATATTTATCAAATTAAGCGTATGGCAGATCCAAGTTTGCAGTTCCCGATTTGGGATATAGTCTCAGAATACATTGTTGGGTTAAAAGAAATGCGGCAGGCGGTTAAGATTTTTCGGGAGGAGGACCCAAAAGCCTGGTTAAATTTAAATAAACTGCCACTTTTGGGTGTTAGAAAGATTGATCGTTATACTTTTAGCGTTACCCTCAATGGCATCTATCCCCAGTTTAAATATTGGCTTGCGTTTCACTTTTTTGCGCCGATTCCGATGGAAGTAGACCGTTTTTATCATCTGCCCGGTCAGCAGCAGAAAAATATCACGCTTGATCTTCA
>MDTB01149778.1_pt1 | contig 18713 bp, 19 predicted proteins | sample 811161 | NCBI WGS metagenome assembly MDTB01 (sample SAMN05326650, study PRJNA326480) | marine metagenome | isolation source: seawater | place: Mediterranean Sea | collected 2009
AAATGGATGCGATCATGTTATTAATTACTCTAAAGAAAATTTTGCAAAAAAAGTTTTAGAAATAACTAATAATAAAGGTGTTCCAGTAGTTTACGATGGGGTGGGAAAAAATACATTAGAAGGTTCAATTGAATGTCTTAAAGTTAGAGGTATGATGGTTTCATTTGGAAATGCTTCTGGACCATTATCAGATATTAACGTCCCAAAAATGATACAACCAAAAGGTCTGTATCTTACTAGACCTTCTATGGGTCAATATTTAAGTACTAGAGAAGAAATAAATGAAGCATCTAATTTACTATTTGAAAAAGTTTCTTCTAAGAAAGTAAAGATAGAAATTCATAAAAAATATAAACTTGAAGACTGTGCTAAAGCACATGTTGATTTAGAAAATAGAAAAATACTTGGGCCTGCAGTTATCATTCCAAATTAACATCCATATCAGATATATGCAGTCTTAAAGCATTAGTAGAAATTACTATTTCTCTTATAAAAAAAATAATTGAAATCATCATCGAAAGACAACAAGATCCAAAAATTATTCTAGCAATAAATATTTCGTCTAAATAAAGTGCAAAAACCGTTAACATGTTAAATAGAAAACCAAAAGCTGCAAACATTATTGTATATTTTAAAAGTGAAATTCTACTATTTAAATTTATTAATTGCTTTTGCCATTCTGGTGGTGTGTGTTTTTCAAAAACATATTCATCATGTATTTTTCTGATAAGACCACTTAAAGTATGAAATCTATTGCTATAAACACCCATTATAAGTGGTATAGCTGGGAACATTAGCGCTGTGACTGTATAATCTACATCCATTTCGAATCAGTTTGATTATGAAACTAGCCTTTGCTATTTACAAGTAAATTTTAATGAAACATCTAAATTTATTTATTGATCTAATAAGATTAAAAAAACCAATAGGATATATGCTCCTATTTTGGCCATGTCTATGGGGGTTAACGATTGCTTATGATTTTAATGGAGAAAAACTTACTTTCATTAAATATTCAATATTTTTTTTATTAGGTTCAATTTTAATGAGATCTGCTGGATGTATTGTAAATGATATTATAGACAAAAACTTTGACAAAAGAGTTAAAAGAACAAAAAATAGACCAATAGCTTCCGGAAAAATTTCAATAAATCTTGCTTTAATTTATACTTTAATTTTGTGTTTTTGTGCACTTTTGGTACTGGTTAATTTCAATAAGGTAACAATAATTTTAGCTTTATGCTCAATGCCATTTGCATTTACTTATCCATTAATGAAAAGAATAACCTATTGGCCACAACTTTTTTTAGGAATAACATTTAATTACGGTATTATTTTAGGTTGGACATCAATAAATAACGAAATAAATATTGCTCCACTAATAATCTATTTTGGAGCCATATTTTGGACACTTGGATACGACACAATTTATGGATATCAAGATATTAAAGATGATGAGATTATTGGCGTTAAATCAACTTCTATAAAATTTAAAAATATACCTTTTACGTTTCTAATAATATGTTATTCAGTCTTCTTAATAAGCATTATAATTACAGGAATAACTCTTAAATTTAATTATATTTTTTATATGTATCTTACTTTATTATTTTATCACTTATTTTTTAGGCAAATTTCTAAACTAAAAATTAAAGTAAAAGAAAACTGTTTAAAAATTTTTAAAAGTAATAATGAAATTGGTTTAATAATTTTTCTTTCAATAATTATTGGAAAAGTTTATAATTAATGAATAGTGTATCGGTACTCAAGCGTCTTTTTAACGATTATACAAAAAAATATATAAATAAAATTATAATAGCATTACTTTTATCTGTGGTAATTGCTGGCAGCACATCTTCAATTGCATATTTATTAGATCCAGCTATAAAAAAAATTTTTATTGAACATGACACTCAATTGATTATTTTAATACCAATATTTATCATTTTAGCATTTGCTGCAAAAGGAGCATCTTTATATTTCGCGAGAATTATAATGATTGGAGTGGCTGAAGATACCAAGAAAGATATTCAATCAGACATGGTAAAATCTTTAATAAAAGCTGATACTCAGCTAATAGATAATAAACATACAGGAACATTTGTATCAAACCTCACAAATGACGTTGGCATGATAACAAATCTTGTTAGCACGGTAATATTAAACCTCTTCAAAGATACTTTGACATTAATAGGATTGATGTCAGTTATGTTTTATCAAAATTGGAAATTAGCGCTTATAGCAATAATTATGATTCCGGTTGCTAGTATAGCAGCTAAATCATTAGGAAAAAGAATTGGAAAAGCCTCTACGCTCGCAATGGAGAAGGCAGGAGTATTAAATAGTTATTTAATTGAACTATTTAAAAATCATAGAATAATTAAAATTTTTCAAAAAGAAAAATATGAAAATCAAAGAGCTAATGTCCATTTAGACGAGATAAAAGAAAGATCAAAAAAAATCTTAACAATATTCGTGAGAGCAACACCTATAATGGAATTTCTAACAGGAATTATGATTGCATTATTAATATATATTTCTGGTAAATTAATATTTTCTGGTGAATTAGATATTAATAATTTTTTTTCTTTCCTAGCTGCAATGATGCTTGCCTATCAACCAGTAAGATCGCTTGCTACCCTTAATATTGCTATTGGACAAGGTTTATCTGCATCAAAAAGAATTTTACCTATTGTAGATGATGAAAATTATGTAAAAGATAGTGAGGACGCTAAAGATTTAGTAATTATAAAAGGCGACATAAAATTTATAAATGTAAATTTTAAATATAACACCAAAGAAGATTCGGTTTTAAAATCAACAACCTTGAATATAAATGGTGGAAAAATGACTTCCCTTGTTGGTCATAGCGGAGCGGGCAAAACTACTATTTTAAACCTTATACCAAGATTTTATGATGCCACATCTGGTGATATTACTATTGATGAGCAGTCAATTTATAAATCAAAAATATACTCCCTTAGAAAAAACATTTCATTAGTGAGCCAAGACACAACCTTATTTGATGATACTATTAAAAATAATATTGTTTATGCTAATTCTGATGCAAATGATGAAGAGATTAAAACTGCAGCTAAACTATCTTTTGCAGATGAATTTATAAACAAATTACCCAATAAATATGAGACTATAATTGGAGAGAATGGATTGAGGCTTTCTGGCGGTGAAAAACAAAGGTTATCAATAGCAAGAGCAATGATTAAAAAAAGTCCAATTATTTTATTAGATGAGGCTACATCTTCATTAGACGCTGAAACGGAAAGTAAAATTCAGGAGGCAATAAACTATCTTACAAAAAACAGAACAACTATTGTTATTGCACATAGATTATCAACAATTCTTAAATCTGATAAAATTTATGTAATAGACGCTGGACTGGTTGTGGCCGAAGGTAACCACAAAGAGTTGGTAGAAAAGTCTAAAATTTATAAAAATTTCTACGAAAAACAAATCAAAAGAAATTGATGTTGTTTTTATATAGAATTTTAACGAATTTAATTATTATTTTTTTACCTTTAATAATAATCTATAGATTAATTAAAAAAAAAGAAAGCTTAGAAAGATTTAAAGAAAAACTTTGCTTTTTTGAAAAAAAAAGAGGATCAGGAAAATTAATATGGCTTCATGGTTCAAGTGTTGGTGAAATACTTAGTGTAGTTCCTTTAATAGAAAAATTAGAAAATGAAAATAAAATTAATAAAATATTATTAACATCTTCCACGCTGAGCTCATCAAATGTTATTAAAAAATTTAAATTCAAAAAAACTGTACATCAATTTTTTCCCATTGATAGCAATTATTTTTCAAATAAATTTTTAAATTATTGGAAACCATCTGCGGTTTTTTTTATTGAATCAGAAATATGGCCCAATTTTATAATAAATATTAAAAAAAGAAATATTCCTTTAATTTTATTAAATGCAAGAATCACAAAAAAAACTTTTAAAAGATGGAGAAAAATTTTAAAATTTAGTATAAATTTATTTAATTTTTTTGATATTGCTTTAGTACAAAATAAAGAGACAAAAAAATACCTGAATTTATTAGGTGTAAAAAAAATAAAATTTTTGGGAAATTTAAAGTTTTCCCAGTCAAAAATAAAATCAAAAAAACGATATAAAAAAAATCTAAAAAATTTTTTCAAACATAAAAAAATATGGTGTGCTTCAAGTACGCACAGTAATGAAGAATTACAATGCGCATATGTCCATAAGAAATTAAAAAAGAACTTTAGAAATTTGTTAACAATTATTATTCCAAGGCATATAAACAGAATTGATACAATATATAAAGAAATTCAAAACTTAGATTTAAATGTCCATGTACATAGTTCAAATAATGAAATAAAAAATAATACTGATATTTATTTAGTAGACACTTATGGAGAAACAGAAAATTTTTTTAGATTCTGCAAAATAGTTTTTTTAGGAGGTTCTTTAATTAATCGTGGAGGTCAAAATCCACTAGAACCTGCTAGACAAGGATGCAAGATATTGCATGGACCAAACATTAGTAATTTTAGAGAAATATATAATTTATTGGATAAGTACAAAATTTCTTCAAAGGTTAATAATCAAAATAAACTATATTCAAATTTAAGAATTATACTGAAAAAAAATGTTAGTAGTGAAAAATTAATAAATAAACTAAAAAAATTAGGAAATAAAATTTTATTTTTATCTTTAATAGAAATAAAAAAATACTTAAAATAAAGTGAAATTAAAAAAACCTCATTTTTGGGATAGATCAAAACCAAATATAACATCTATACTTTTACTACCTTTCGCAATACCCATCTTCATTAAAAATTTATTTACTTCACAAAACAAAGAAAAATCTAAAAAAATTAAAACAATTTGCGTTGGAAATATATATGTTGGTGGAACTGGAAAAACTCCATTTACAATAAAATTAAATGAAATAATTAGGAAGTTAAATTTTAATTCAGCTATAATAAAAAAATATTATAAAGATCAGCTAGATGAGCAAAAAATTTTAAAACTAAATAATAAATTATATTGCGAAAAAAATAGATCTTCATCAGTCAAAAAAGCAATAAAGGATAGAAAAGATTTAGTTATTTTCGATGATGGTTTGCAAGAAAAAAGTATAAATTACAATTTATCTTTTGTATGTTTTAATATTAAAAATTGGATTGGCAATGGATTTTTATTACCTGCTGGTCCATTAAGAGAGAGTCTTTCAAGTTTAAAAAATTATAGCGCAGTTGTATTAACCGGTAATGGTGAGAATACTATTAATATAAAAAAAAAAATAAAAAAAATTAATTCTAAAATTAAAATTTTTGAAGCTAGATATGTGCCAACTAATTTAAAAAAATTTAAAAAAGATATAAAATATTTTGTATTTTCGGGCATTGGAAACCCAGATTCTTTTTCTAAAACTTTATCAATTAATAAAATTAAAATTTTTGATCATTTAGTTTTTCCTGATCATTATCAATATACAAATGAAGATATTTTAAAAATAAGAGAAATAGCAAAAAAAAATAAGGCACATATATTAACATCGGAAAAAGATTACTTAAGATTAAGTAAAAAAAATAGAAAAGAAATAAAATATTTAAAAATTAGACTTGCTATAGAAAATGAAAGTAATTTAATAAGTTTTTTAAAATCAAATTTATGAAAAAAATTATATATTTAATTCAATTTTTATTTTTTTCTATACTGTTTATATTATTTAAATTAATTGGGTATAAATTGGCTTCAAGTTTAGGTGCAAGAATTGCTTCGCTATTGGGTCCTATTTTCAGATCAAAAAAAATTATTACAAATAATATAAAAAATTTAGATAAAAATATTAGTGACTCTGAGGTACAAAATATACAAAATGAAATGTGGAAAAATTATGGAAGAATTTTAGCAGATTATGTGTCAATTAAAAATTTTAGACAATCTAAACTAGACCAATTCCTTAAAATAGAAGGAAGCGAAATCTTGGATGAAATTAAAAAAAATAAAGATCAAGTTGTTTTTGTATCAGGACATTTTAATAATTTCGAATTAATGGCAATGGAAATAGAAAGATCGGGTATCAATCTTGCCGCTATTTATAGGCCACTTAATAATATTTTTTTGAATGTGTTAATGGAGAGAATAAGAAAAAAATATATTTGCAAACATCAAATAAAGAAAGGTATATCGGGAATAAGAGAAGTAATTAAATTACATAAAAAAGGTTTTTCAATTGCTTTAATGATTGATCAAAGAGTAAGTGAGGGAATAAAATTAAATTTTTTTGGTAAACCTGCATTTACAACTACAATCCCTGCTCAACTTGTGAAAAAATTTGACTGCAAAATTGTTCCAATTTACATAGAGAGAATTAACAAATTTAATTATAAAATTAAAATTAATAGACCCTTAAAATTTGAAAAAAATCAATCTATTGAAGACATATCTAGTGATCTAAATTCTTGGCTTGAAAGAATGATTTTAAATCAACCCAGTCAATGGATTTGGTCTCATAATCGTTGGAAGGAGTAAGTATTATTTTTTTTTAATAAGCATTTCATTTTTAATAAAGGCTTCTTTATATGAAAAATATGGCTCTTGTAGTTCAACATTCCAATAATTTAGGTTTTCTAGTTTTATAATTTTTTTTGATATTGCACAAATTACATGATCTCCTTCTTCCAAAATTTTAAAATTATTTGCAAAATATTCTAATTTAGCTAATTTATTTTTCATATATAACTTATATATTTATATATATGATAATAGGTATTATTGGAAGTGGTGGAAGAGAACACTCTCTTTGTTTAAGTTTAAAAAAATCTAAAAAAATTAAAAAAATTTTTTGCTTTCCTGGAAATGCAGGTACTGAAGCTATTGCTAATAACATTCAAATTGATTTAAATAATTTTGAGAGTTTTAAAAATTTTATCTCAGAAGAAAAAATAGAATTAATAATAGTAGGTCCGGAAAAACCATTAGTCGAAGGTATTGTTGATTTTTTAGAAAAAAATAATATTAAAGTATTTGGACCAAATAAAATTGCATCTCAACTAGAAGGTTCAAAGATTTTTACTAAAAAACTTTGTGAAAAATATAATATTCCTACTGCAAAATTTGGCATTTTTCAAAATATTAAAAGTGCAATAAATTTTGTAGAAAAATCAAATTTTCCAATAGTTGTAAAAGCCGATGGACTTGCTTCAGGCAAAGGAGTTTATATTTGTGACAGTAAATATGATGCAATTAATGCTATTAATGAAATTTTTAATGGAAAATTTGGAGAAGCTAAAAACGTTTTAATTGAGGAATTTCTAAATGGTGAAGAGATGAGTTATTTTATTGTAAGTGATGGAAAAAATATTAAAAAATTTCAGACCGCTCAAGATCATAAAAGGGTACTAGAAGGTGATAAAGGGAAAAATACTGGAGGCATGGGCGCTTATTCTCCATCAAGGTTAATTTCAAATCAATTAGATAAAAAAATAATAAAAAAAATAATAGAGCCAACTCTAAAGGGATTAAAAGATATGAACTGTAACTATAAAGGTTTTTTATATGCTGGACTAATGATTAAAGATAATGAACCTTACTTGATTGAATATAATGTAAGAATGGGAGATCCTGAATGTCAAACTATTTTACCAAGACTAAAATCTGACTTGTTTGAAATCATAATAAGTTGTTGCAATGGAAATTTGGAAAATACCAAAATTGAATGGCGCAATGAGAGAAGTCTTTGTATAGTTCTTTGTTCAAAGGGATATCCAGATAAATTTGAAGAAAATATTGTAATAGAAAATATTGATAAAATTAGTCTTAAAAACAACGAATATTTATTTCATGCTGGAACAATCAAATATCAGGAAAAAATTTATTCAAATGGCGGCAGAGTTTTAAATTTTGTATCCTTATCTACGAACTTTAAAAAATCACGTAAAAACTCAATCGATTTAATAAAGAAATTAAATTGGCCAAATGGATACTTCCGTAAAGACATAGGCTATAAAGTTATAAATTCATGAGAATTATTTCAGGAAAATTTAAAGGAAGAAAAATAATTCAACCAATTGATAAAAAAACTAGGCCTTTAAAAGATTTAACCAAGGAATCAATTTTTAATATAATTAACCATTCTAATTCATTTAAGAGTAAAATTGAAAATTCAAGAGTATTAGATTTATTTTCAGGAGTGGGCTCTTTTGGTCTTGAATGTTTATCAAGAAATGCTTCTTACGTAGTTTTTTTGGAAAATTATGAAAAAGCTCTAAATATATTAAAAAAAAATATATTCATTTTAAAATGTAGCGAAAAAGTCAAAATTTATGAGCTTGATATTTTTAATAAAAAAAATTTTTCTAAAGTAAATCACAAATTTGAAATTATTTTTATAGATCCACCTTTTAAAGAAAAAAAACTATATTCTATTGTAGAAAATATTTTTGAATTAAAATTACTTAAAAAAAATGGAATAATGATCATTCATCGACACAAAAATGAAACTGATAATCTTCCAATGAACTTTAAAATTCTTTTGAAAAAAACATATGGAATTTCTAAAATTATATTTGGTAATTATTCTTAAGCTAAAATTTTTTTTGTCTCTTTTTTTATTAATTCTACAGATGGCTGATCAAAGGGGTTAACATTAAGAGCTCTTCCCAACAAAATTGTTTCAAGTATAAAGAAAGTAAATAATTCTCCAAGACATTCTTCATTTTTATTTATTACTTCGAAACTCCTAAAAGGTATTTTTCTTTTTTTAAAAACATTTTCTGTAGCAATTTTTTGTGAGTAAATAATATTTTTTATATCTTTACCTTTAAGATAATTTGCTTTTGAAAGTATTTTATCTGATTTGATTTTTACTGATAATCTGTCACGTACATAAAAAAAAGTATAAAAGCTTTTCATCGGTCCATCTAAATAAAATTGCATAAGACTATGATTATCTTTGGGCATTGATGATACGATTGGGAGTAGGCCTTTTGATTTTTTTCCTAGGCTTTCGGCAATAAGCTGCTGATACCATTTAAAAATATTTTCTGAACTTTCATCATAATTTAGAATTATCGACGTAAATTTTCCTTTTTTCAAAAAATTTAAAGTACATTCAACATTTTTAATAAGATTAGAAATAAATTTTTTATTTTTTGCTAAATTGTTTAATTGTTTAAACTTACTTTCGCTTAGACCCATTAGCTGGGCTGGCAACATTCCAACTTCAGATAATACAGAATATCTTCCTCCAATATAATTTCTATGTTCAATAATTTCAGCTCCAAGTTTTTTTCCTAAATTTAACAAATAATTATTATTTTTTTCTGTGACAAAAACATTTTTATCGTTTTTTTTTATAAAAATGTTTGAATTAACTATTGTTTCTAATGTATTACCAGATTTAGAAATAACTAAATTTATAGTTTTTTTTTTTTTTATAATTATTAAAGAATTTTAAATCAAGATTATTAATAAAAGAAAATTTTTTTTTTACTTTAAAATTTAAAAAATCATAAATAGCTTGTGCTCCTAAAATAGATCCTCCCATACCAATAAGATTAACTTCTTTATATTTTTTAAATTTAGAAATATTTTTTTTATTATAATTATATTTATATTTTTTAGACAGTGTTGTTAATAATGGGATATTTTGTTTTAATAATATTTTAAGCTTTTTAGAAATTTTAAATTTATTTTTATTTCCAACAAAATTTTTAAAATTAATATTTTGAGTTATCATTAATCTTCATTAAGGGTCTTTAATATCGAATTTTCTAATGATTGATCAGCACTGGAGCTTTCACTTGAAGATTCCTCTCCTGTATTAGACTCTATCAATTTTTTAATTTCGTTATCAGTGTCTTGCAAGGATTGTTCTTTTTTTTTCTCTAATTTTTTTGGCACTGGCAGATCATTATAATCGGGCGGCAATACTAGAGGGTTTTTTTTTTGAACAAGAAATTCGTCTGTATTGTCTTTTGTTTTGCCCGTTAGTCCATCCTTGGCAGCTTGGCATGCATTTAAAAGCAATAAACTCAGAAAAGCTAATAAAATTAAATTATTTTTATTCATTTATATTTTGTTTTTTAAAAAACATTTCAACCATAATAAGGCAAAAAATACCTATGGATATAAATATATCTGCTACATTAAATATAAACCAGTGAAAATTATTGATATGTAAATCTATAAAGTCTGGAACTGCTGAATAATACACTCTATCAAATAAATTTCCCAGTGCGCCTCCTAAAATAATTAATAAAAAATATACTTGATAATTATTAGCCTTATAGATCATATACAAAATAACAAAAACTATTAATAATATAAAAAATGTAATAAAATTATAAATAGCACTTTCTTCCAAGGAAAATAAACCAAACCCAATACCTTTATTCCATATTAAATATAAATTTAAATAAGAATTTATATAAATATCTACCGAATTATTTGTTTCGGCATAATTAAGAATATATAATTTAGATGCTCTGTCTAGAATAAAAACTAAAATTACTATAATTGAATAAAATAAAATTTTTTTTGAATTAAACTTTAACATAATTTAATTTTTATTTAAGAATGTCTTTCACATGAATTTTTATTGATCTTCCAGCACACTGGGCATTTTTTGCCTTCGGCTTTTATTGTTTCGACTAAAATTTCGTTTGAATCGCTTTTATTAATTTTTGCATTAGATGTTATACATAATTCTGAAAAATCAATATTCTCTGTCAATTTCATCATTTTTTCATTTAGATTTATGATTAAATTTGCCTCTAGACTAGAACCAATTTCTTTAGTTGCTCTTTTAAGTTCAATGCTACTATTACAAATTTCTCTTATCTTTATTAGATCGCTCCATTTTTTTTCTAATGTTTCATTATTCCAGTTTAATGGTAAGTTTGGAAAATTTTCAAGGTGAATGCTTTTTTTACCATTAGTATTTATTATTGAGTAAATTTCCTCTGTAGTAAAAGACAAAATTGGAGCAAACCATTTTAACAAAATATCAAGAAGAATATTTAAAAATGTAATAGTATATTTTCTTTTTGGGCTATTTGTAGTATCACAATATAAACAATCTTTTCGAATATCAAAATAAAAAGCTGATAGGTCTACCGTACAAAAATTTAATAAATCTTTATATAGTGCGTGAAAATTATAGCTTTCAAAATTTTTTATAAATTTTAAATTAAGGTGGAAAATCTTATTTAACATATATTGCTCTAATTCAGGAAAATTTGAAATTTTTAATTTTGTAAAATTTATAATTTCATTTTTGTCATTTATATTTCCAAGAATATATCTAAATGTATTTCTTATTTTCCTATATGACTCAGCATGTTGTTCTAGAATTGAATTATCAATTCTTAAATCCTCAGAATAATCGGATGCTGCAACCCAAATTCTTAAAATATCTGCTCCATATTTTTTTAAAATATCCTCTGGAGCTATAATATTTCCAAGAGATTTTGACATTTTTAATCCTTTTCCATCCACTACAAAGCCGTGGGATAATATAGATTCAAATGGAGCTTTTCCTCTAGTTCCACAAGATTCTAATAATGAAGAGTGAAACCATCCTCTGTGCTGGTCAGAGCCTTCTAAATACATTGAGGCAGGCCATTTTAAATCTGATCTTTTTTCTAGTACATAACTATGTGTTGAACCGCTATCAAACCAAACTTCTACAATGTCATTCAATTTGAAATAATCTCCACTTTTATATTTATCTCCTAAAAATTTTTGTGTATCACCCTCAAACCAGCAATCAGCACCTTCTTTTTCAAAAATAGTTGCAATATTTTCGGTTACTTGTTCATCTATCAATATTTCATTTGTCTTTTTTGATATGAATACAGGAATAGGTACTCCCCAAACTCTTTGTCTTGAAACACACCAGTCTGGCCGAGTTTCAATCATTGATTTTAATCTTTCTTTTCCTTTATTTGGGTAAAATTTAGTATCTTCAATTGCCTTTAATGCTTTTTTTCTTAATCCATGACTTTCCATTGATATGAACCATTGGGGAGTTGCGCGATGAACTAAAGGTGCCTTTGATCGCCATGAATGAGGATATTCATGAACTAATTCACCGCTTGCTAACAAATTTTTCTGCTGCTTTAATTTTTCAATAACCATTTTATTTGCTTTAAAAATATGCATTCCTTCAAATTGTGGAATATTTTTTGTATATTTACCGTCATCGTCAACAGTTTCTAAGGCTTTAATTCCATTCTTTAAACATAAGTTAAAATCATCCGGTCCATGACTTGGAGCACAGTGAACTATTCCAGATCCTTGTTCTGTAGTTACAAATCTAGCTTGAAGCATTGGAATATCATAATTAAATCCAATCCCTGATAATGGATGTGTACAAATTGTTCCTTCAAAATCTTTACCGTCAAATTCTAAAATTTTATTAAAATTTTTAATTTTATTTTCTTCTATTACAGATTTTAGTAAAGCTTCGGCTATAACAATTTGTCTGTCTTTAAAGTCTGTATCATCTTTGATTTTTATAATTAAATATTTTAACGCTTCATTATATGCTAGAGCTTTATTTGCAGGAATGGTCCACGGGGTTGTGGTCCAAATTATTACTTCACTTTTTTTTAATTCTCTTATTTTGGAATCTTTAACCTTAAAAGCTGCGTAAATAGTATCAGATTTATGTTCTCTATATTCTACTTCAGCATCTGCTAAAGCAGTTTTTTCTACTGTAGACCAGAGAACTGGTTTGTATCCTCTATATAAGCTCCCCTCTTTTAAAAATTTTCCTAATTCTCTAACAATTTGTGCTTCAGCACTGAAGCTCATTGTAGAATAGTAATTTTTCCAATCTCCTATTACACCCAATCTTTGAAATTGTTCTTGATGTACCCTTATCCATTTTTTTGCAAACTCTCTACACTCTTTTCTAAATTCGTTTATAGGAATTTCATTTTTATTTTTTTTATTCTTTTTATATTGCTCTTCAATTTTCCATTCTATAGGGAGACCATGACAATCCCACCCTGGGACATAAACAGAGTCTTTGCCACTCATTTGATGAAACTTCACAATTATATCTTTTAATATTTTATTAAGTGCTGTTCCCATGTGAATATCTCCATTAGCGTAAGGAGGACCATCATGAAGAATAAATTTTTCTTTTCCTTTACTTTTTGATCTTAGTTCATTGTATAAGTCCATTTTTTTCCAATTATCGATAATGCCAGGTTCTTTATTTGGCAAATTCGCTTTCATAGAAAAAACAGTTTTTGGTAAATTAATGTCTTGTTTTCCCATATTTTAATTTAATTTTCGTCTAACTAATTTCAAATCAGCCCTAATTTGCTTTTTTAAATAATTTATATTTTTAAATTTCTTTTCTTTTCTTATAAAATGAATGAAATCAATAGTTAATACCCTATTATAAAGATTGCCAGAAAAATTGAAAATAAATACTTCTAAAAGTATTTTTTTTTGATTAAAAGTTGGTCGATATCCTAAATTTGCAATACCTTTTAATATTTTATTTGAATTATTTATATGAATTTTAACTGCATATACTCCAGGTTTAGAAATAATATAATCATCGATTTCAATATTACATGTCGGAAATCCAATTTTCTTTCCTAATTGACGTCCTTTTTTAACTTTTCCCTCAATAGACCAATTCCTTTTTAAAAGTTTATTAGCATAATGTAACTTGCCCTCAACTAATTTTTTTCTGATAAGGGTAGATGAGATAACTTTATTATTTAAAATAAGAGGTTTTGGTTTTATTATTTTATAATTAAACTTTTTTTCATTTTGAATTAACTCTTTAACGTTTCCTTTTCTCTTATTTCCAAATCTAAAATTATTACTTACAAAGATGTATTTAGCGCCAAGTTTTTTATGAAGTATATTTTTAATAAAATCTTTAGATTGTACTTTAGATAATTTTTTGTCAAATTTTTTTATAATTAGAAAATCAACACCTAAATTTTTTAGCAGTATTTTTTTTTGATTTAGATTAGAAATTCTAAAATTTTTTAAATTTTTATTAAAATACATTTTTGGCATTGGCTCAAAAGTAACAACGCCAATTTTTTTTTTAAATTTTTTTTTATATATTTTTGCAATATTAAAAAGTTTTTGGTGCCCTATGTGCAAACCATCAAAGTTTCCTATGAGGATAATTGAATTTTTGTCCTTTTTAGATATTTTAAAATTACTATAAAATTTTATTTTTCTTACCATTTTAACTCAGTCTGTGCATAGTTAACCAAAACTTCATAACTTTTAGACACTTCTTCTAGCCCCTCTTTTTTAATTTCATTTTTATGTATCCCGTTCGTTATAATCATTGAATCAAAATTTAAAAGATTCGCTCCCTTTATATCTGTATTTAAATTATCTCCAATTGATAAAACTTTTTTATTATTATAATTTATTGCTTGTTTATAAACCTCGGGGAAAGGTTTTCCGAAATATATTACTTCTCCTCCCATTTTTTCAAAAACTGTTGCCACAGACCCTGCACATAATTCTCTTTTATTTCCTCTATCAACAATTAAATCTGGATTTGTACAAATCATTTTTCTTGAAGTAAAATTATTAAATAAATCTTTGTAATAATTTAAATCACTATCGTAATGATCAAACAATCCTGTGCATAAAAAATAATCAGAATCTTCTATTTTTTCTGATTTTTTTTTTTTAAAATTTTCAAATAAATCAAAATCTCTTTGTGGTCCAATATGAAAAAAACTTTGTTTTAAATGATTTTTTTTTAAATAATTAAGAGCTGCTTGTCCTGAAGTATAAACTTTTTCTAAAATACTTTTATCCATTCCCATTTTCTTCAGAAAAACTTGAACTGTACCATTTGGCCTGGGTGCATTAGTAAGAAGAATGTACTGTTTTTTTAATTCTGATAATTTTTGAAGAACATCGATAGCATTTGAATGAAGCGTTATTCCATTATGTACAACTCCCCATAGATCTATAAAAAATATATCGTAGGTTTCTGTAATTGCTCTTAATCCTTTTTTGTCTAAATTTTTAGTCATTAAATGAGATATAACTCATAAAAGTCACAATTTCTCTGGTTTTTTGTACCACATATTTTTTTTACCTTACCTTGAAATAGTTAGATTTTGTCTCTATATGACTCGCATATTAATAGGAGAATTATATGAAGTTTAAACCGTTGCACGATAGAGTTTTAATAGAAGTTTTAGATAGTACCGAAAAAACTGCTGGAGGTATAATAATACCCGATACAGCTCAAGAGAAACCTCAAGAAGGCAAAGTTATTGCTGTTGGTGGTGGGGCGAAAACAGAGGATGGCAAAATAATTCCAATGGATGTTAAAGTTGGAGATAAAGTTTTGTTTGGTAAATGGTCAGGTACTGAGGTTAAAATAGATGGCAAAGAATATAGTATAATGAAAGAATCTGACATTATGGGAATTTCAAGTAAATAAATTAATTAAAGGAGAATCAAAATGGCAAAGATTGTAAAATTCGACTCAGAGGCAAGAACAGCTATGTTAAGAGGTGTAGATGTGCTCGCAAATACAGTTAAGGTTACTCTTGGACCAAAAGGTAGAAATGTAGTTATTGATAAATCTTATGGCGCTCCAAGAACAACAAAAGATGGTGTAACAGTTGCTAAAGAAATTGACCTGGAAGATAAGTTTGAGAATATGGGTGCACAAATGGTCAAAGAAGTTGCAAGTAAAACCAATGATGAAGCTGGGGATGGAACAACAACAGCAACTATTTTAGCACAAGCAATTGTTAAAGAAGGAATTAAATATGTGACTGCTGGTATGAACCCTATGGATGTGAAAAGGGGAATTGATGCTGCGGTTGAAAATGTAAAAGCAAAGCTAATTTCATCAGCAAAAAAAGTAAAAGATAGTGATGAAATAGCGCAGGTCGGAACAATTTCTGCAAATGGCGATAAAGAAATTGGAAATATGATTGCAAAGGCTATGCAAAAAGTTGGTAATGAAGGAGTGATTACTGTGGAAGAAGCTAAAGGAATAGAAACTGAATTAGATGTTGTTGAAGGTATGCAATTCGACAGAGGATATTTATCTCCATATTTTATTACGGATGGTAATAAAATGGTTACTGACCTTGAAAATCCTTTTATTTTATTGCACGAAAAAAAATTAACAAATCTTCAACCAATGGTGCCATTGTTAGAAGCTGTAGTTCAAGCAGGAAGACCACTGATGATTATATCAGAAGATGTTGAAGGTGAAGCATTGGCAACTTTAGTTGTAAACAAGTTAAGAGGAGGATTAAAAGTTGTGGCTGTTAAAGCACCCGGTTTTGGAGATAGAAGAAAAGCTATGCTTGAAGATATAGCTATATTAACTGGTGGCCAAGTTATCTCTGAAGATCTAGGTATTAAATTAGAAAATGTAAAATTAACTGACTTAGGCTCATGCAAAAGAGTCAAGGTAGATAAAGACAATAGTACGATAATTAGTGGAACAGGAAAAAAAGCAGATATAGAAGCTAGATGTGCTCAAATAAAACAACAAGTAGATGAAACTACTTCGGACTATGACAGAGAAAAACTTCAAGAAAGATTAGCTAAGCTTGCTGGAGGAGTTGCTGTGATAAAAGTTGGAGGTGCAACTGAGGTGGAAGTAAAAGAGAGAAAAGATAGAGTTGAAGATGCCTTAAACGCAACCAGGGCTGCTGTTGAAGAAGGCATTGTTGTTGGAGGTGGATGTGCACTTCTTTATGCTGCACAAGAGCTAGATAAATTAAAAGTAAAAGGTGATGATCAGAAAGCCGGTGTAGATTTGGTAAAAAGCGCATTAGAGGCGCCGATAAGACAAATTACCAAAAATGCTGGGGTCGACGGATCAGTAGTAGTTGGAAAACTTATTGAAAAAAATAAATCATCTCATGGTTATGATGCTCAATCTGAAGAATATTGTGATATGTTTGCAAAAGGAATTATAGACCCAGTAAAAGTTGTAAGAACTGCTTTACAAGACGCAGCTTCAATAGCTGGATTACTTGTAACTACAGAAGCTATGGTTGCTGATAAGCCCGAAGAAAAAGACTCTGGTCCTACTGGAATGCCTGGTGGTGGAATGGGTGGAATGGGCGGAATGGGTGGAATGGGTGGAATGGGAATGTAATTTCCCTTTTTTTAGAGAACACTCATTAAACATTCGCTAGACAAAATTAGAACCCTTGAAAAGAAATTTTCAAGGGTTTTTTTATGTATATTAAAACAATGAAAAAATTTTTACCTAAACCTCTTATTAGTATTATTAAAAAAATTATACCAAATAAAAAAAATAAATTATTAAGGAAATTAAAATTTAGTAACAGCGAAAATGTAGTTTGCTTAGGATCAGATTATGGAGGATGGTCTTTTTTAAATGATAAAAATTTAGAAAATAAATTTATTATAAGTGCTGGACTAGGAGAAGATGCCTCTTTTGATATTGAAATTATAAATAAATATAATTGTAAAGTTATTTGTGTAGATCCAACACCAAGAGCAATTGACCACTATAAACAAATAATTGACAACAGTGGTAGTCCACGATCTAATTTTTATAAAGATGGTGGAAAACAAAACATTTCATCTTATGATTTAACAAAAATTAATAAAGATAATTTTATTTTAATAAATAATGCTCTTTATAATGTTGATAATGAAGAATTAAAATTTTTTGCTCCAAAAAATAAAAACCATGTAAGTCATTCAATTAATGATTGGCAAAATAATTACAAAAAAACATCGGATTTTATTAAGGTTAAAACTATTACAATAAAAAGTATATTAAATAAATTTGATATTAATAATCTTGAAATACTTAAATTAGATATAGAAGGTGCTGAAATAGAAGTAATAAAAAATATTTTAGATGAAAAAATATTTCCTAATCAAATTTTAGTAGAATTTGATGAACTTAATAAAATCAATGAATTAGCAATAAATAGATTTGAAAAAGTTCATCAAATCTTACTTTCAAAAAGTTATAATTTAATTAAAACAACTAATAACTTTCCAGATTTTTTATACAGTAGATAAACTATGACATTGAATATAAGTTATTCAATGTTGGTTCCTTCTAAGTTTAAAGAAAAAAATTAATCAATTTCAATATCTGTTTACTAAAATTCCTATAAAACCTTATATTTTTGTCTCCAGAATGCGGATATAATCCCTACAACTATATAATCTAAAAATTCTTAAACCCCCGATAAAATCGGGGGTTTTTTTTAGTTTTCAAATGTAACTATATATGTATAAAAGCCTCAAATTATGAACAACAGTATTCGAAATATAACAATTATAGCTCACGTTGATCACGGCAAAACTACTCTTATAGACAATTTAATGAAACAGAGTGGATCGTTTAGAGAAAATGAAATTGTTGATGAAAGACTTATGGACTCTGGAGAATTAGAAAAAGAAAGAGGTATTACAATATTAGCAAAACCTGCATCGATTAATTGGAAAAACTCAAGAATAAATATTATTGATACACCAGGTCACAGAGATTTTGCAGCTGAAGTTGAGCGAGTTTTGAGCATGGCAGATGGAGCATTATTGCTAATAGACTCTGCAGAAGGTGTAATGCCACAAACTAAATTTGTATTAGCAAAAGCTCTTAAACAAGGTTTAAAACCAATAGTAGTAATCAATAAGCTAGACAAAACTGATCAAAGAGCAAACGAAGTTTTAGAAGAGACT
>MDTB01228505.1_pt1 | contig 18712 bp, 15 predicted proteins | sample 811161 | NCBI WGS metagenome assembly MDTB01 (sample SAMN05326650, study PRJNA326480) | marine metagenome | isolation source: seawater | place: Mediterranean Sea | collected 2009
CAGCGGGTGTCTTCCGCTTAGTGTATGCAATATTCATCACATGGGCATTTGGAGCCCGCGGTACTACCAGGTTATACTATACCCCCATAGGGTAGCCTTGGCGAAGGCCAAGACGTATTTGATTTCAACGGTCTCACTGTCGAGCCTGACGTCGAGCCCGCTTACGGCGACGGAGCTTCTTCTTCCGCCACTTCCAGCGCTGGTTGCCTCGCTTCTTCCAAGCCCGGGAACCACGCTTCATGCGCTTTCCCGACCTGCCCCCTGTATATCAGCGCTACGGAAGAGATGGGTGGAAACAAATTCCAAATCAATCCAATTTTTGGAGTGGGCGATACAGGATTCGAACCCGTGTCAGCGGCTTAGAAGGCCACCATGATATCCAGACTACACCAATCGCCCAATTCAATCCGAGGTGCGGATACATTTCAATTGTGCACTCAATTCTATGTTGAGTCGCCCAAAGCAGCGGGATTCTTGAATCGCGTCGAACCAATCACAAGAAGAAACAAGAGAAATATGGCCAAGAAAGGATTCTGTTCACGAATTAAACTCACAATCAGCCCCACGCCGAACGACAATGCGCAAACAAGAGTTAAGCCCAGAAGGAGATAAGGTGCAAGACGTGGCCTAGGGTCTATGAATTCGTAGACATAGTAGCCACCACCCCAGATCGCCCATAACTCTGCGAATATGAGGTAAAGTGCACCATAAGTGAGTCCAAGGCTGACCATAGGTGTCTGCACCACCATCCACCCAAGCCCCAATTCCACGGCTAGAAAAATCAATGCCCAGTTATGCATAACCTGTTCATGTGGCAAGAACATGTGATCGATTGGGCCTTCATTTTGAACCATCGATGGAAGAATCACATAACGAACTATCACCGCAGTGAGAGCCGCGGCACTGAATGCCGTAGAGAACACTCCAACACCAACTTGGATAATGAGAATCGGAAGGGGTGCACCAAAGAGGAAAAAGAGGGAAATGAGGCCATTAAACCACATAGCTAAGCCAAAAATAATCAGAGTCCATGAGCTAAATGGAACAAGACGCTCCAAACCAGTAGAGGAGTGAGGTTTGACTACTAATTCATCCCTGAAAAGAGGCGACATAGAACCCGGCACTGGATTCCAAACCATCCAGAACAACGCTGCGTGAACAGCAAGATAACCTGCTGCAATCCGATACAATGCTCGAATGAGGCTATCCAGCCCACCGGTACCATGTAAAAGAAAAACGTCGAGGGGTTTTCCACGGTCATGGAAAAGGACGTAAAAACCCACAGAAAGAAGCAGAACTAACAATATTAGAAATCTAGAAACCAATGTTCGATTATAACCTTCGAGATCAACTGATCGGACCACCGGCATCAACTCATCTTCTCAATGTCATCATCAGGCGAATACTCGTGAGGTATTACAGTAGCTCGAGCGCATCGAGGGCATCGCTTGGGACGTGATACAGTCGTGCGCTTCCATGAAATACCACAATTGGTGCATGACCACCCTTGTACCTCCTGGCCATCTAATACCTCAGAACGCAAGCGCATTAGAACCGGAGAATCACTTAGAGCAGGGGCAGGTGCAATCGCTTCAGTCAAGGAAGCATGCCGATTATCGTGATCCGTCAAACCTACTGCATGAAGGAGTTCGTGAACAAAGGTATGTGCCAGCAAAGCCGGGTCATCAACGAGAATAGGGTGCAATTCAATGTGCACTGGACCGCTTGGAGATTGCATACGTCGCCTGCGCATCAGTTCATTCGGGTCCAGTTCAAAACGCGTAACTCCAAGTAGATCAGAAGAAGGCTCAGACCAAGAAACCTTGAGCCAGCGATTCAACCCCTTGAGGAACGGTGCCTCGATTTCATCTACATGATTACGAATGATATCCAACCATTCTTCGGGACTCGGAGGGGGCTGATCTGTTGGTTCAGCATCAATTGAAATCACACGGTAAGGCACCCTCGGAGTCCGGCCCACCATAGTCTGCGGGAGTGCTGGGCATCCTTAAATCGGGCCGGCTAGTCGCTTCCTCATTGGGCGTGTGGCGCAGCTTGGAAGCGCGCTTCCTTGGCATGGAAGAGGCCCCGAGTTCAAATCTCGGCACGTCCACCATCTACACAAACAAGTGTAGCCTAATCTACTCCAAAATCAATGAAGTATGATTTCTCAAATTAATTAGTAGAAATCAGCAAACAGATTTTGTCGTCGAGATAATCACAGCACCAATCTTGTAGGGGTCACCATTAGAGGCAGGGCGACGATCTTCCAGACGACCCACCCAGCCATCGTTTGGCACTGAAGCAGGGACACGTATAGATGCGCCGCGATCAGAAACGCCATATGAGAACTGGTCGATAGACTGAGTCTCATGAAGTCCTGTAAGTCGCTCCTCATTGTAAGCACCATAGACTGACATATGCTTCTCGATGTTTTGACCAAATGCCTCACAGATACTGTCAAACAATTCCTTGCCGCCCGTTTCCCTCATAGCGCCGTTAGAGAAGTTAGCATGCATGCCTGAACCATTCCAATCACCTTTGATTGGCTTCGGATGATAATCAATGTAGTAGCCATAACTTTCGGTTAGGCGGTCAAGCATGTACCTCGCGACCCACAATTCGTCGCCAGCCTGCTTAGCACCCTTGGCGAATATCTGAAATTCCCACTGCCCACAAGCTACTTCCTGGTTAATACCCTCGAAATTAATGCCTGCTTGGAGGCACAAATCAGCATGATCTTCCACTAAAGAACGACCATGTGTATTCTTGCCACCTACTGAGCAATAATACAACCCCTGAGGCCCGGGATAGCCACCCACAGGGAATCCTAGAGGGAGCTGAGTTTCTACATCCATGATGAAATATTCTTGCTCATAACCGAACCAGAAATCATTGTCATCATCATCAATAGTAGCTCGCCCATTGCTTTCATGAGGAGTTCCATCTGGATTCATCACTTCACACATGACCAAATAACCGTTGATTCGCTGTGGGTCAGGGAATATGTTCACTGGTTTGAGCAAGCAATCGGAGTCACTACCATCTGCCTGTCGAGTTGAGGATCCATCAAACATCCAAATTGGACATTCTTCTACTGTGCCTCCGAAGTTTTTCCTCACCATTGTTTTGCTGCGCATGTTCTGAGTAGGTTCGTATCCATCCAACCATATGTACTCGAGTTTGCTGTATTCGTCCATGATATCTCGTTCTGAAAAACAAGTGTATCAATGATTCGCATAGAAATTGTCTGAATTGGCATTGAAATTACACTATTCTATTCATTTGAATAGTATAAATTCGATAATTGATTCAAAGCGACATTTGAAAATTTATGTAAAAAGATACACCTGGTGGAAATATACCGAAATATTACTCCTTTCGCAACGGAAATAATGGAGATACTAACCGCCACTTCCAACATCAGAAATCATGTGGAAAACTGCTATACGGTGTAGCCCTAACCAAACTTCATGACTAGCGCACAACAGTACTATGATGGATTAGTCCAACAAGGACATGATGCAGCAATGGCCCTCTCGTACACGCAACAACATTACCCAGATTTCACTGCAGTAGTTTCAGCTCCCGAACCCGTTCCTCAACCAATGCCTGTCGCACCGGCTGCACCTGTGGTCGCTAATGTGACGACCGTTGCACCTTCAACGGGAGGGTGGGCGATTCAGACTGCAGACTTTGGACTATTCTTCACCAAGATCCTGGCCATTCTATTGACGACGGTTACCCTCGGATTTGGATATCCGTGGGCGAAAACGATGGTATTCGGCAAGTGGGCGAGAAATGTCCGAATAGACGGAAGATCGATTCGATACACCGGCACTGGAGTTGGTCTCTTCGGTGTCTGGGTCAAGGTATTCCTCTTGACAATAATCACATTGGGAATTTACTACCTATTCTGGGGCAAGAAAGCTGTGCCTAAGTATGTAGATGCACACCTCGAATGGGTCTAATCTAAGCGTCAGAGCCATGAACCGGCAACCCTGAGAGGGGCTTGCCGCGATGATGAAGGTCCTCAGCCGAACGGATTGATGGGCGGACTGAGCGGCATCAGGAGTTTCAATTGATGCAACCCATTCAGGGCCCTGATGGCAGGATATACCGGCCTATGCCTGTGACGAAGGTTACCAAGCCCCAAGAAGATCTGCGAATTGGCCGCATTTCCAAGCCGTGGTCAGTCTATGGGCGAACACTTGGTATCGTCATCCTCGCATTCCTTCTTGTCCAATTCCTGACAGTTGGGGTAATGGGTATGCTAGAAGGTGAACCATATCTCACCGCTTGTGGAATTGTTTTCAGCGCCCCTTTCCTCGCATTAATCGCCTATATCCGGAGGCCGAAGATTGTCGATGTACGCGTTGCAATCCCCGACCCCAAGGGAGGGCATTACCATGCCATTGGACCTAATGAGACGCTGTGGACTCCTGAGCCAACACGATTTCGACGCCACATCGTAAGAGATGCTTCTTCGTTAGACATCCCACAATCCAGATCACTTTGGGCAATCTTCGCAGTCCTAATCACCACCTCGCTGGCAATCTCTATTGGACTTTGGATAGGTATCGCCACAGAAATTCTATTCTTTGTTGCAATCATAATCGGAATCCCTTTCTTCCTACTTGGTTTCTCAATTCCAGTAATGGCTTGGTGGGCTATCTCGAAGGAACGGCTTGGAATTTTGACTCGACAACGTGATGCTGAATCCTGGCTCTTCTTGGGAATGATGGCCGGATTCCCGGCAATTGTGATCAATAGTTTCGTATTCCCTATAATCGCCAGTATTCTTGGATTCGACACCTCAAATCAAGAAGCAATGCTGAACCTCACCGCAGTCATCAGCGCACCAATCGGGGAGGAAATCTGCAAGGGCCTTGCAGTGGCACTATTTATGCACCAAATGGATGGCGGAAAGCGTGGATTCCAAATTGGTTTCACAGTCGGGCTAGGCTTTGCTCTCATCGAGAACCTACAGTACATTCTACTCTCATTTGAGGCTGGATTCGCTGGATTCGCCCTTACAGCACTAATCAGAGGAATTGGTTCCATCCCTGGACATGCATTCTGGACTGGATTGACTGGCTATGCCATCGGATCTCTAGCAGGGAAACGGCGCGAAGCGAGAGAAACTGAAGAAGAAAAACCAGATGACCCTGGCCAGACATGGTTGCTATTTGATTCGAACACAGGACAGGAAATCAACCCCCGCGAAGTAAAACCGGCCCAATCAACTACTTTCACATCTATCTTTCACCAGACGTTGGAGGCACGTGTGCAACAAATCACTCTACCAAAGATGGAGGAAATCGCTGGCGGAATTCGACCACCATCGAGCATTGGAATCGCACTAATGTGTGCGATCCTCGGCCACGGATTATGGAATGGGACAGCTGTATTCGTCCCAACAATCGTCCTACTCCTTGGTGGCTCGGAAGGACATACTATCCTAGCGAGTCTATGTGCGACACTCCTGCTAGTAGCGGGTGTTCTTCTTCTTGGAAATGCACTCATGAAAGGTATAAACGACGAAAACAAAGAGATGGAAGGAACCTCAATTCCTACCCTTACTTGAGCGATGGCTTGATGCAGCCGACGGGGGCCGTTCATGTCGTGGGCACATGATTGAGGCACTCACAGACTCGAATGGCCTTGTGACTCTGGGCCTAGTCATATTCCTCGGTAGCATCGCCGGAGCGCGAGGTTTTCTCGATAAGAGCGGTATTCTTGCAGCAGGCGTGCTTGGGATCATCGTTGGAATCGGCGGCCATTGGACTTGGCTCGCCATATTGCTAATTTTTCTTGTAACCGGTTCTCTTGCAACCCGATTCTCATATGATGAGAAAGCGTTGATGGGACTGGCTGAAGCAAGGGATGGAGCGAGAAACTGGACTAATGTGATTGCAAACGGAGGCGCCCCGGGAATGATTGCCCTACTTGCTTTACTTACAGGTGAACCAGTAATCTTAGCCGCACCCTTTGTTGCAGCAGTTGCTGTCGCATCCTCGGACACGATGGCTTCAGAGTTTGGAGTCCTAGACCCACGCGTGCGTATGATAATCAACGGTCGCATCGTACCTGCTGGAACTAACGGAGGGATTTCCCCCACTGGTCAAGTTGCAGCACTTGGAGGGTCACTTCTGATTGCAATGACTGCAGTCCCACTAATCGGATTCTTCGGAAGTGGATTCTCCGATCAAGCATGGAGAGTTTTCCTCGTGATAGTTCTGATCGGATGGTTTGGTTGTCAGATTGATTCAATCCTTGGTGCTATGTTCGAAAATCAAGGCTTGATGACCAAGGGGCAGGTCAATCTCGCATCGACCCTTCTTGGTTCGTTAGCAACCTATGTGCTTCTCCTCCTCGCCTGATAATTCTGCGAGGGATTGAACAACTCGGTCCACATGAACGGAGCATGAACGACGCGAGACACTCTCGTGTATCGGCGATTCTACTCGTCGTGCTCGTTCTAACTATGCTTGCAGGTTCCGTCACCGCCAAGCCAAACACAATGGAAATCCCGGAAGGCGAGGGGACAAGTGTCTTCCACCCACTTAACCGGAACCTGTTCCTACAAAACGAGACCTCGATGGACCTCATCTACCCGCTGGACTCAGGCCAACCTCCTGCCTTCGGATTTAACCGACTGACGAATCAGCTTCTGAGCGTAAATTCCGCTCCTGTTGAACATGCGACAAAGTTCGAAGGAAACCTAACTGTCCGTCTGTTCGCAGGATTAAGCCTCGATGGGCCAACCTGTCGACTAACCAATCCTGTTCCGGGAACTCCTGCCGATGCGCAGACTCAGTTCACAGTCCGCGTCCTTGCAGGCGGGGCACAGGTATTCGAAAATACAACGAAACGGGTCGCAATGGAGTTCGATTGGACACAACCGGAGGAGTTTGTCACCTCAGCTTGGAACGTGAACTTCACACTAAGCCAAGGTGATGTCATCACGCTCGATATTGATGTCGAACACAACTGTGTAATCGATGGGCAACTCTACTTTGACAGATATGATACGGCATCCAGAATCGAATTGAATGGACAGATGTTGACCCCTGAACTAGACCTGAAGGTGGATCAGAATAGTGCTGCGAGAGTGGAATTCATTCCTGGGACCGTTTGGGGGGACTCAAGCATCGATCTTACCGTGGTCGAAGTCGCAGGCACCTACAACTCTTGGGCTGAAACCGTCCACGGGAATTGGCAGGAAGAACAGCGATTGAGCCACTTTGAGGACCCCCAGAGCATGCGCGTTGGAGAAGGAAACCAATCAGTATGGGTCTGGTCTGTCAACGGGACCCTAGAACCAGGCATACACATGGTAAGCATATGTATGACGATGACGGACATTGACCCAAACGAAGAGTGTCATGTTGTAATTGTTCATCGAACCATGGTGGAAGGCCCGCCTGAGCCTCTAGCAGGCACTGGATTCCTCCTTCTGCTAATCCCTCTGGCTACTATTGGCTGGCTCGGCGCCTCCCTCCGTATCGGCCTACTACCGTGGCCTGCTTATCTCGCGATGCTGATCATGGCCATTGCCCTCGCTGTACCCGCGACCCATCTCCCCGGAATTGAGATTGGAGATACTCGAGACGAGGCCCCCGCTCCTGCGTTCAATCTGCTCACACATGAGGGAGATTCAATACGATTGAATGACCTACTCTCAGGCAACGATGCACTCGTTCTCGGAGTATTTGAGGTAGATTCACCCAATGCTGACCAGCAACGAAAAGACTTCCTTGATGCAATGGGCAGGACTGAGAACGTCGCATATGCCCAACTCGCAACCGGAGACGAAGTACGTGCAGTGGATCTTGATGACCATTCAGGAAATGTCAACGGTTCTTGGCCAATCCTAATCGATGAATCCGAAGCCGCGGTAGCATCTATGCTACCATCAGGGGCATCTGATGCAGTTCTTGTAATCGATAAAGCAGGCTTCATCTCCCATTGGAATCCAGGGGCACTAGACGCAGATGGCCTCGTTTCAGAGGTTGAAAGTGCCGCTACTGGCGGAGGCCGTACTCCACTCGATTTACTAAGCCTAGTATTCACTACTGGTGCCTTCATTCCACTCGTATTCTTCGCACTTCCAAGGAAACGTATCGAACCTCCTGAAACTCCACAGATTCCGGGTGCTGGACTATTCGGAACGATGGGGGCAGGGAGCCTCGGATTTGCAATAATTGCTGCGCCTGTGGCACTGATGGCTACTGCCTTGCGCGGGGGCCCGTGGCCCTTTGTAGAGATGGGGTTAGCAATCTGGATGGTTAGCATGGCTATCCAGATGCTAAGATCAGGAGAAGTATTCGAAATTCGCCGAGTATCATCATTCATCCACGAAAAGTTGCCTGATTCGTACACCGCGTGGCGTGACATTGACACCTTCACTGAGGACGCACACATCGGTGCTTGGTTCGGTTGGATTGCTTGGATGATTCAGCCACTTCTCATCCCACAGACAGTGGCAGCACCAATATGGACAGGGGTAGTTGGCATTGGCATTGGCATCGGGATGCTGGTATTACATTTCCTTATTGCGGGGCTCATCGTACTAATTCTGAGAAGCTTTTCCAGCATAGGAGGGCGATTCTCAGTCCTTCTTGGACGATTAAGCACAGGTGCACGACCACGACTCTGGGGTGGCGCGACACTCGTCCTAGCCCTTTGGATTCTAATCTACACTATCCTCGGACCCATCCTCGGACGATTGGCCTGATTGAAGCCAATATCACAACGATTGGATTAAATCTTGTAAAACAGCAGTAGGATTACTCGCCTTAGTAACGCCGCTCGCGAGTAACACGCCATGCGCACCTAGATCGATGGCAGCAGCAACATCATCTCCGTTCTTCACTCCTGCACCGCAGAGAACTCGAACTTCTGGATTGACAGCATGAACTGCTGCAACTGTATCTGAAACGATAGCCGGGTCCGCCGTAGTGACACTGATGTCTCCACCAATGAGTTCAGGTGGCTCAATCGCAATGAAATCAGGGTCAAGAGAAGCGATACGGGTTGCTTCTTCGACGGTTGCTGCACAGACACAGATTGTGAAATCATCCGGCAACATGGAAAGGACATTTTCAATGTGCTCAAAGGACACCCGGCATTCAGAATGGTTGAGCAACGAACCAACAGCACCCCTAGCGATGGCCGTAGCAGGTGCGAGATGGCCTGTGTTTGAGCCGAATCCTACAGGATCAAGATGCTGTGACCATACTGTGAGCCCAGGTGAACCTGTAACTACAGCACTAAGATCAAATGCGGAGACAGCTGAAATCATGTGGACACCTTGCCGTTGAGCATTACGTATCGCCTTCGCAAGTTCGACCGCCGCATCGGCTTGCGCCGTCTCGTAGGTCTTGTGATTCACCACGACTAACGGTTCCATGTGGTAATGCGTGTCAGTTTTCTGATTTGAGCACACCGGCGATGAATCAAATGGGGAGGGGAGAATGGAGAACTATGAGGGTCAGTCCAGAATGGAGCTGGGAGGACCTCAAGGAGTTCACGGAACAGACGGGCCCGGACTTCGAATGGTTAGACAAACCAGGACGGCACCAATACCGATGGCGTACAATAACAGGACGTTGGATGACTGCGACAAGACGAGTTAAAGATCACAGGACCTACCTGAAAGCATGTGGAAAACGATTCCCTCTGGACATGTACGTATCCACAGCAGCCTGGCTTGACCCGACAAAACTGCCGAGAATTCGTGACAAATCTCGACCGCATCCAATTCTATTGAATCACTGGATTGTATTCGACATTGACATGAGGCCATTCTCCCAACGGCGTCTTGAAGCAGCGAGGAAAGCGGCTTGTGAATTGATGGGATGGATGACGGAAAACGAACCTGAACGGATCTTCTCCCACGTATCTTTTTCCGGAGGGAAGGGGTTCCACATATTCTATAGAGACGGAGACAGGAGATTGTTTTCCATACCTGAACCTAAGTTACGTGAGGAAAGTGTTCGTGCCGACCGTAAATCTCTCTTGAAGCGCGTAATAGAAGCAGGGCATCCCGTCGACCCACTAGTTACAGCTGATACTCGCCGAATCATACGACTTCCTAGAACGCTACACGGTGGCACCGGATGGGTTTGCACACGAATTGATGAAACACAGTTACGACGACCATTGAGGGAATGGGCTAACGCTATACCTCGCCACAAAAAGGCCGCTCGCCTCCCAATATGGGGCTTCACAATGCCAAGATTCCCCCGAATGAAATCAGGCAAAAAACATCGTGAAAATCGAAATAATAACGACGGCCCGACTAGTATCCATTTAGAGGTCAGTTCCCAAGTCCCTGGAACGAGAGATCGCAACGTGTTCCTATTCTGGATTAAAGCAAAACCAGACAAACTCGTTGAACGTATAGGGCATATAATCGATGCAATGAACCAAGCAGACATCGGACCATGTGCGATGTGGAGTGACGATACAGGAGCACTGCTAATGGTGCCACGTGCAATTCCTGCTGCTGCATTCCCTAAATTGTCAAGGCGAATAGGTGCTGTTAGATTCGGTCAAAATATCACAAGCAAGGGCCATGCATGGGTCAGATTTTCACCACAATTCGACGATTCTGAAGGCTGGGGAACTCCATTGGAGGCTAGAGGAATCCATGCTAGGGAAGCCGGCGAACGGTGCAAGCATCCGTGGTCACACGGACATCTACTGCTAGCAGAACGTCTAGGATTCAAGATTGAAGCCGATGGCGACATCTCTGGAACACCTGATCTTCCCATTCGAGCAGTGAAAATGCGGTGAAACATTCATTTTGCTCCGTTCAAAAAAATGATTCGGCTCCACCGGAACCTACGGGTGATGACGGCAGCAATCTACGATTGCGTGGCCCGTGAAACCGGCCGCGTCGGCGTGAGGAGTCCACGCCGGCGCAATCTAGAGAGGTGGGGGAATGGACGATGATGGCGAAAATATGCCACTTTGGTTACATTGGCCTTTCGCAATCATTTCGTCATTGGTTGGAATGGTCTTTATCGTCATAATTGTAACCAGCTCAATGGCTCAATTATCTACATCACATTGGGATAGTACAATGGGAATTATAGTAGATTACGATAACTTCTGTGATTATAATGGCGAAGAAACCCATTGTCAGGAAGATGTTGTATACACATACATCGTTGAAGGCGACACCTATCAGAATGATGTGACCAACTTAGGATGGACTAATGTAGAATACCGATGGTATGTGAATCGGGAAATTACATTGGATATGATTACCGATGTCACCAATTGGGACAGTACTAACGATTTGCAGCAAATTGTTGACTGGTTCAACTACAATAGTGGGTGGGGTGAAGAACATGAATTCACGGTAGACTACTTCATGAGTGCCTGTAATGCAGACGAGGACAATATCGACAATGAAGTAGCACAATGCGTGCTTGACGTAGCATTGGATGAGTATGGCTATTCTCAGGGAGTGGTCTATGAGTATTCAGAGCCCGAAGATGGTGACCAAGCCGTTGTTTATTATGACCAATATGACCCACAAAACTCCGTTCTAATACCAGGATGGGATGGAATTGATTTTGGTGATTTCCCTATGCTATTTTTTGCAATTATTATCCCCTTTGTTTCCCTAATTACTGCTAGAAAGAAAGGAACGATTTCAGAGGCATTAAATCAATTCAAAGAATTGGCTCAAACTGCTAAAGAAATACAGGGAGGAATGGGAGGTTCTGGGCCAAACCATGTCCAATCTAGGGCTAGAAGAACTGCTGGTGGAACATCTCGTGAAAGGAGCTACAATTCGGTCATCAACCGACTCAATCTACACTCACTCCAGAAAGATGAACATGCAATCAAAGATCGTATCATGGACGTGTTCGACCTCACGCCTACACAGGCACAGTCATTCATCCAATCAGAACATGTTCGCCTAACTTTGCAGTTGGGTACCCACCCAATGCCACCAATGCCGCCACTATCTGATACTACGATTCAAAGTCCCGTACAAAACGAGGAACAAGTCAACAATAACCAGATGGATATGATGGCAGTATTCGCAAGCGCGATGGAAGAAAACCTCGAAGTAGACTCTCCTGATTCATTTGAACCTAAGCCGCTCTCATCAGGAATGTCATATTGTGAACATCCGGGATGCAACGTGACAGTTAGCAATACCGATTTCCGTTGCTTCAAGTGTCGACGCACTTTCTGCTACGACCATAAGGGGACTTCAGTCGTCTGCCCTGAGTGTTCGTAATCAGAGGTAAACACTCTTCTCTTGGACGCCCCAATCGGGTGAAAGCCCTGCATCCTTTGCTGCAGCTATCTCCTCCTTTGCGGCTTTACTATGGCCATACATGACTTTCCCGGGACTTACATGCATATTCCAGTAAATCTCGAAGATTTCCACATATACTCGCCGACTAGACATGATTTTTGGAACTGCATGAAGCATTACTTGCTCAATTCTCTCGGATAAACCCTCTTTAGGATCAAAGAGGAAGGGGAAATATTTCGAAAGGAAAGTTTGGATAAGAATTGGATCAAGGAATCGACTTGATCTTGGGATTACATATCTTGGACGATCCAACGGGCCAAGGACCTCTTTCATTGCTGTGCAGAAGATCTCCGATTCCTCCTCGGTACAGTTTTCCAGATGGAACCTAACCCACCCGCCCCCTCGGTCACCTCCTTCGACTTCAGCGGAATCAGGTAGATGACCCACCTTCTGAAGTGACTTTAGGACAACTGTGCCGATTGCGTGAACTAAGGTAGCCTCTGTCCAAGCCACATCCCCTGTCAAAGGGAATTCTTTGCTATTAGGAGGGGGAAGCAGTTCGATTGCACTACGAGGCTCAGCATCGAAAGGTGTGCCTATCTTCCACGCATCTCGAGCTTTTTGACGATTTCTCGCGCGGTCAAACATGTCATCGTTGAAAATAGTCATGCCCTCGCTAATACCTAATTCTGGAATCTCCTTGAACGCTGGATGAACATGACCTACACCCTTCTCTATCGCACTATCATCACATACTCCGTAAAGATTCGAATGCTTCTTCTTGAACCGATCATAATCATCGAAACCCTTTGCGAACTCTTCAGCTATACAGATAATGTCCCAGTTGTTTGCAACCTTCTCCGGCCAGTGCTTATCTAATCGAATTGAGCGCCCTCGAAGTTGATTGATACTCATATCCGTTGTAACGTTAGTCAAATCGATCAAGACATTGATTCTTGAAGCGTCCCAACCCTCTCCGAGTAATCCACGTGTACCTACGATACAATTGGTAATACCCTGCTGAAACATCTCTGTAATCATCTCGATATAATTGCGCGGAACCCAATCAGGTCCTGAGCCGCGGATATCATGGTACTTGCCTTCCATAACCTCGAAGATTTTGATATCGAGTTCCCTAGATTCAACCCATTTCTCAGCCATTTCAATGAATACCGGAGCAAGATCATCATCAACGAGGACAGTGCTGCCAGTCATCAGTATAGGATTCAGTAAATCGGTTGATTCATCCTCCACAAGATTACGGAACACTGCAACTGCGCCACCCGCTTCCTCGTCAAGAACCCCCTCGACTAGAGCCATCGAAGATGTCTTCTCAAAATCGGTGACGATAACTGCACGGATATTACCCCCAAGATCTTGCATCTCAGATTTCAAAATAGAAAGTACACCTTGTGTCTTAGCCTCACTGTAACCCATCACACGACCCACGGGGGATGCAGCTGGACGGACGCCTGTCTCAGTAATCTGACGACCAAGAAGACGTAAACGATCTATCGCCTCTTGACCTAATTCATGATCTAAGGGACTCGCAGAACGTCGCAATCCGTAACGAACATAACGATCAATCAGTGGAGTGTGCCTATCAAGATCTGAAGTTCCAGCCTTATGCATCTCAAACGGAGGATGTGGTACGCCTTCAGGGAGCACCCTATTCATAGATAGAAGATGTAATCGAGCCTGATTGAGAAAATCTTCACCTGAAGTCTTTCCTTCCCCTATTGGCCATTCTTTGAATTGAACTCCTGCAACGGATTCAGGATCAGAGAGAGCAAGATGAAGCCATTCCTCCAAAGGAACAATACGATCCGATAGGTCACCATCTCTTGGAGATCGGAGCATCTCAAGAAGTTCAACAAACTTCTCATCAACTTGGGCGATATACTTCAGTTCCTTACTTGTCGGACGGACGAAGTGGACAAGGTCTTGGTAAGGTGCAAGATTACTATCACGAACTAGGGCGGGCACGGGTACTTGGTAGTCAAGCTCCCCCAGGATATCGAGATAATTCTCAGCCACTTTGGGGTCATTTGTACTTGGAGGAGTTGCTGTCAAACCAAGGACAATTGGATTACCTAATTCGGTCAAAATCTTCCGAACAGTAGTACCCCAGTGGTGAAGAAGATGATGGCATTCATCGAGAATCACTAGACCGATTCCAGTGCGCTTCAGAAGATCGATATTCTCTCTAGAACTAGGGTGCAATGACCACAAAGGGTCGCCCTCTTTCTCTATTCCTTCTCTCGCTATCTTTCTATAGAACGACATCCTGTTCTTAAAGTAGTCCGGATTCCTCTCCTTGAGATCGTTTTGCCAAATCGCAGCAACTTCGAGGTTAGCCACCTCGCCCCCAAACACTAACCTCTCGGCCCACAAAGTAATCGCGGCTTCATCGAGTGTCTCATTCCCTCGAATTGGTAACGTCAATGACTGATAGGTCAACGAATTAAGGAGCCCCGGTGCCTTTGGATCTGTTGAAACCATGTGTTCCTTGCCATCAAGATCAAACAGAGATGTGCGCGCTGCCCACTGAGCTTGAATTGCAGAATTAGGAGAAAGAACAAGAGTAGGCATCCGAATCATGTCAGACCAGACATAGAGACCGAGAATCGTCTTACCCGAACCCGGTGGGGCGACGATGTGTAGACGACGATTTCCGGATTCAAGTTCACGACGAATGATGGAAGACGCTGCACTCTGAGATGGGCGCAACTTGCCCGCGAACCGGATGCCCCCGAAACCACTCACAGCCGTATCAAAGGGTGCTTGGATAAACCACTGTCGCCATATTTACTCTGGAGGGAAACGCCCGCCAGTCTGAACATGATTTTCAGGGACGATGACATCGAAATCAACGACTACACCTTCGATTTTCGCCCCTAAACTTACCACGCTTCCAGAACCAATCATACAATCTTTAATCCGCGAACCATCTTCGATTTTACAACCATTCAAAATTGCAGAATTAATGACCTCAGCATTCTCTGAGATTACAACATCATGAGAAATCGATGAACCTATGACTCGGTCATGTATGTCAGAAAGAGTCCAATTATCTCGCTCGATTTCCCCATTTCGATGACGCCCATGGCGAATAGAGGTCTGTACTGCTTCGATATATGATGGAGGAGTTCCGGCATCGACGAACCAGCCTTCAAATGGAAATCCACCTAGACGCCCACTTTCAGCAACATGGGGATAGAGATCCCTCTCAATACTGAATCGGCCGAGGGGCATCTCGTCGAATAATTCAGGTTCGATTAGATAGGTTCCCGCGTTGATGAGATTCGAATAGGCCTCATCCCTCGGAGGTTTCTCCTGAAACCTCTGAATCTTTCTCGAAACTGAATCAAAATCAGCAACACCAAACCTCGATGGATCCTCAACCTCCCATAGTGATATCGTGGCACTGTTCCCATCTTCTCGATGCTGAACTAGCATTTTTTCAACTTGAAGACTGGTCAGTAAATCACCATTGATGACACACACTGTACCTCCGGAAAGGTAGGGGCGGCAGTTGGCAATCGCCCCGCCTGTCCCCAACGGTTCGGTCTCCTCGACAATTACGACATCGTAGGGCAACGACATTTCTTCAAAATGAATACGCATCTTTTCGATGCCGTAACCGGCTGCGATAAGAACACGAGTGACGACGGATTCAGGAAGTACATCCACAACGTGCTCGATCATGGCACGGTCAAGTATAGGCACAAGGGGTTTCGGCATATGCGAGGTCCATGGACGAAGGCGGGTACCAAAACCACCGGCTAGAACGATGACATCCATGTACAGCCCAAGTATTACTGATTCATGTGTATTCTCCTATATTTCGAATCATATATTCCATCGGTCAGGGTTAAAGACGGACTCCACCGACCCTTGGCTGAGCACCATGAACATCCACGAGTATCAGGGCAAGCAACTGTTCAGAGATGCCGGGGTGCCAGTCCTCGATGGAGTACATTGCACGACGGTCGAAGAAGCGCTCGCTGCCTACGATAATCTGGGATCAAAAGTCGTCGCCGTGAAGAGTCAGATTCACGCAGGAGGGCGCGGAAAAGGGAATCTGTACTGCCCTGAAACAGGCGAACTCCAGATGGAAGGGGGAGTAAAGATTGCTTTTTCTCGTGAAGAGGTTGAAACCTACGCAACTAACATCCTTGGACATATACTCATCACTAAACAGACAGGAGAGGAAGGAAAGCTTGTTCACAACCTGTACGTCGAATCTGGATGTGACATCGCCCACGAATACTACCTTGCTATGCTCGTGGACCGGGAAGCAAAGTCCATCCTGATTATGGCATCCACCGAAGGCGGGATGGACATCGAAGAAGTTGCTGAATCAAACCCTGAGGCAATCCACAAGATTTGGATTGACCCGAATTCAGGTCTACTACCATTCCAATCGAGAAACCTTGGTACCGCATTAGGACTTGAAGGAGGTGCCCTGAAGTCATTCACGAAGATGCTCTCGAAACTCCATTCTGTATTCATTGCAAATGACTGCGCAATGGTAGAAATCAATCCACTTGTGAAGACGGGTGATGACGGAATCATCGCTCTGGATGCAAAAGTCGGCTTCGATTCCAATGCAGAATTTCGTCACAAGGATTGGGATGACATGCGTGATATGGGCGAAGAGGATGAGGAGGAAATCCGCGCAAGCGAGGCCGGCCTCTCTTACGTCAAACTCGATGGCAACATCGGTTGCTTGGTGAATGGTGCAGGCCTTGCAATGGCGACCATGGACGTTATCAAACTCAAAGGTGGAGACCCAGCAAACTTCCTTGACGTCGGCGGAGGCGCTAATGAAGAACAAGTAACAACTGCATTCAGTATCATTCTCGAGGATCCGAATGTGAAAGGTATTCTCGTCAATATCTTTGGAGGAATAATGCGCTGTGATATCATTGCTCGAGGAGTAATCGCAGCGGTCGAGAATCTAGGACTTGAAGTGCCACTCGTAGTCCGTCTCGCTGGCACAAATGTCGACGAAGGTAAGGCAATACTTGCTGAGAGTACACTTAACATTCATCCTGCGGACGACCTCGCTTCCGGAGCGCAACGAATCGTTGAACTGATCGGAGGTGACCAATAATGTCAGTATGGATTAATGAAGATGCTAAGGTGATAGTGCAAGGAATCACAGGACGTCAAGGACATTTTCACGCTACTAAGATGGCAGAGTATGGTACAAACCTAGTAGGAGGATGTACTCCTGGAAAGGGAGGGCAAACCGTAGATCTCGGTGTACGAGAAGTACCTGTATGGGATTCCGTTGAAGACGCAATCAAAACTACTGATGCAGATGCAAGTGTTGTCTATGTACCCCCTCCTTTTGCCGCAGGCGCGATTATGGAGGCTGCTGAAGCCTTCGACCGAATCAAAGGTGAAGGTGTCATCATATGCATCACTGAAGGGATACCAACATTGGACATGGTCAAAGCCGTCGCATATGTTGATGACCGCCCAGGAATCCGTCTGATTGGACCTAATTGCCCTGGAATCATCACCCCCGGAGATACAGGAGGCGCGAAGATTGGTATCATGCCGGGTCATATCCATGCGAAGGGCAGGATTGGTATCGTATCCAAATCAGGTACGTTGACCTACGAAGCGGTCGCCCAGACAATGAGCATTAACGAAGGACAATCTACCTGCATTGGAATCGGAGGTGACCCCGTAAATGGGACTGGATTCATCGATTGTCTCGCCGCCTTCCAAGCTGATTCACAGACCGAAGCCATCGTCATGATTGGAGAGATTGGAGGCTCGGCTGAAGAAGAAGCAGCCGCTTGGGCAAAGGAGAACGTTACCAAGCCAATCGTTGGATTCGTCGCGGGCGCTACCGCGCCACCAGGGAAGCGTATGGGACATGCAGGAGCAATAATCAGCGGCGGGAAAGGTACTGCTGCAGAGAAGTTCGCCGCTTTTGAAAGAGCGGGCATCTATGTAGCCCGAGATCCATCAGAGATTGGAGCTGTGCTGAAAACTGCTCTAGAAGAAGCAGGTCTTCTCTGAATTTATCTAACCTCAAGAGAGGATATCAGCATTCACCTAGGTGGACCCTTACGCTTTGGACCAGATGGACCTTTCTTTTTTCCACCAGGAGGGCCCCCTCGCTTCGGACCAGAAGGCCCCTTTGGGCCACTAGGAGGTCCACCCCCGGATGGCCCCTTTGGACCACTAGGAGGTCCACCTCTGGATGGCCCCTTAGGGCCAGACGGAGCCTTTCCACCAGGCGGACCGCCTCGGGAAGGCCCCTTAGGGCCAGATGGGCCCCTTCCCCCACTTGGAGGACCGCCTCGTGAAGGTCCTTTCGGACCACTTGGGGGGCCCCCTCGAGATGGACCCTTCGGACCACTAGGGGAGCCTCCGCGAGATGGTCCACGTGGACCTCCG
>MDTB01038144.1_pt1 | contig 18710 bp, 17 predicted proteins | sample 811161 | NCBI WGS metagenome assembly MDTB01 (sample SAMN05326650, study PRJNA326480) | marine metagenome | isolation source: seawater | place: Mediterranean Sea | collected 2009
ACTCAACCTGCAATCTTGTTAGCATCATATCTAGATTATAGATCTATTACACAAAAACTTAATATCAAACCTGATTTGGTATGCGGTCATTCACTTGGCGAATATTCATCTCTAGTGGCTGCTGAATCAATAAATATTTATGATGCATTATCCCTGGTTAGTAAAAGAGGTGAATTGATGGATAAATCACCCAAAGGATCAATGTACGCTATTTTAAATACAGATATAAATTTAATAACCGAATGTTGTGAGAGGGCTTCATTTGAAATAGGAAAAATTTCTTCTATAGCTAATATCAATTCACAAAATCAAATTGTAATATCAGGTGATTTAGAATCTGTCGAACTTACTATAAATTATTTAAAGGAAAAGGGTGCTAAAAAATGCATAAAATTAAATGTTAGTGTTGCCTCTCATTGTAATTTAATGACTGAAGCAGCAGAACGTTTTCGAGAAGTGCTAAATAAAACAAATTTTTTAGATCCTAAGATTAACTTTATTAATAATTATGATTCAAAAATTTCTAAAAACATCATTGAGATAAAAGATAACTTATTCAATCAGCTGACTAGTCCAGTTCAATGGATAAATATAATGAAATTTGTTAAAGAACAAAACGGTATTTTTATAGAATGTGGTCCAAAAAAGGTTTTGTCCGGACTAGCAAAAGCTAATGATATTGATAATATATATTCAACTTCATCAGAAAATTTTATTGATGAAATAAAAAAAGTTTTATGAATAAAGGTAATGTTTTTATTTCGGGTGCCTCAAGAGGAATAGGCAGAGATATCGCAATTCATTTTGCAAATAATGGATATAAGGTTGTTGGTACTTCAAGAAAAAATTTTGATTTTGATGAAGATCTAAATAACTTGTTTCCAATTAAATTAGATATTACCAATAGAGATGATATTAAAGATTGTTTTACTGAACTTAAATCCAATGACTTATTACCAAGTATCTTAATAAATAATGCAGGCATTACATCTGATCAAATATTTTTAAGAATGAAAGATGAAGAATGGGATAGTGTCATTGAAACAAACTTAACAGGAACATTTAATTTATCTAAAATTTTCATTAAAAATATGATTAAAAACAAATCAGGACGAATTATAAATATCTCATCTGTATCTGGTCTTATGGGAAATCCTGGTCAAGTTAATTATTCATCATCTAAAGCAGCTCTTAATGGTTTTACAAAATCTTTGGCAAAAGAGGTTGGTTCACGAAATATAACCGTGAATTCTGTTGCACCAGGGTATATAGAAACAGATATGACTGCTTTTTTAGATAATAAATCAAAAGAAAAAATTATAAAAAACATACCACTTGGAAGATTTGGAAATGTTAAAGACATATCAAAAATGGTTATGTTTCTTGCTTCAGATGAAGCATCTTACATTACAGGTCAAACCATTTCTGTTGATGGCGGACTTTTGATGTATTAAATATATGTGCAACTTTGAACTAATAGATGTAAAATGTGTCAAATTTCTATATAGGGAAATGGAGTTATTATGAGTGTTGAAGATAGAGTTAAAAAAATTGTTAGCGATCAACTAGGTAAATCTTTAGATGAAATTCAAGCTGATTCATCTTTTGTTGATGACCTTGGAGCTGATTCATTAGATACTGTAGAACTTGTTATGGCATTAGAAGAAGAATTTAAACTGGAAATTGCTGATGAAGATGCTGAAAAAATATCTACAGTTAATGAAGCAGTGGATTACGTAAACTCAAATTCATAGATTTAAATTACATAACCATTTAATCGTTTAAACTACTCTAATTGATAGAGTTTTATTAGATGCGTTTTTTTAAATTAATTATATTAGTATCATTTTCTTTATTTGCCTTGTATGGGCCTTATATTGCTTACTTAAACGACTATCCAAGAGTTAAGAAGAACATCATTGATATCTATCCTGGTGAATCAATAAATTCAGTGGTCTCTAAATTTTCATCTAATATTTTAATAAATAAAATATTTATTAAATTTTTTTTAGTAACTGAAAATATTACCAATTTTAAGGTTGGCGAATATAGTATTAAAAATAAGAAGATAAAAGATGTTATTTATGAAATGGCAAATGGAAATACCGTAACTCATAAATTAATAATTCTGGAGGGTACAAATATATATCAATTAGAAGAACAAATTAATAAATCTTATTTAATCAATGACTGTTCTTTTCTTAATTGCATAGATAATTCATTTCCATTTTTTGAAGGAATCTTATATCCGGATACATATTTCTATAAAAAAGGAATGAATTCATCTGAAGTTATAAAAAAAAGCTATCAAAAAATGTTAAATTTTATAAACACGCTTGAACCAAATAAATACGCAAGTCTAAACAAGAATGAGTTATTAATTTTATCATCTATAATTGAAAAAGAAGCTGGAAATGAAAATGAGAAAAGCAAGATAGCTAGTGTCTTTCTTAAAAGATTATCTATAAATATGAAACTTCAAGCAGATCCTACAATTATTTATGGATTATTGCCTAATTTTGATGGTGATATAAAAAAATCTGATATTCTTGATAAAAATAATAAATATAATACCTATATGATAAAAGGACTTCCTCCAACCCCTATTGCCATATCATCAAAAAATTCGATATTAGCTGCATTTAATTCATCACCAGGAGATTATTTATTTTTTGTTGCAAATTCATCGAAATCTCATCATTTCTCTAAAACTTACGAAGAACATTTAGAAAAAATAAAAGAGCTAGGGTTAGATAAATGAAGATCATATCTTTTGAAGGTATAGAAGGTGTTGGAAAGTCTACTCAAATTAATCTTTTGAATGAGTTTTTAATAGATAATCAATTTTCTACTGAAATTCTTAGAGAACCAGGCTCAACAAAAACTGGTGAACTAATAAGAGAGATCCTTTTAAATAAAGACAATAATTTAGCTGATGAAACTGAATTATTATTAATGTTTTCAGCACGCTCAGAGTTAATAAAAAAGAAGATTGATACATTATCTTGCGACTATCTTCTTTTAGATAGGTTTTATGATGCTTCAATTGCTTATCAGGGATACGGAAGAAATTTATCTAAATCATTTATAAAAAATTTAATCTCATTTATAAACTGTCCAATACCTAACTTAAGCATACTTCTAGACATAAGTGTAAAAGAGGCCTTTTCAAGAAAAATCAAGGATAAGAAAGATAGAATTGAATTATCAGGATCTGACTTTTTTAATAATGTTAGAAACGGCTATTTAGAAATTGCTCAAGATAATAAAGAAAGATTCATCATTATTGATGCATCTAAGAATATAGATGAAATTCACAAGGATATTATTAAAAAAATAGATTACGATTACCAACATGGAATTTAAAGATCTTAAATGGCTTAATGATATATATACAAATATCAATTTTGATAATATTCCACATGGAATAATAATATCAGGACCCGAGGGCCTCGGAAAAAAAATTTTAGCTAGAGAAATTTGTTCAAAGTTATTAGTTAATAAAAATTCTAATCTAGTAAACATGGAATTAATTTTGGCCAATAATCATCCTGATTATTTTTATTTGAATAAAGATAAAATCTTACTTCATCATATTACATATAGAAAAAATAAATGGGATGAAGAAATAGGGCATAGAAACGTTAATGATTTTTTAACTATGACACCTTCGCTTGCTAAAAATAAAGTAGCAGTCATTACAAACGGTCATACAATGAATGATGAAAGTCAAAATGCACTTTTAAAATCACTAGAAGAACCGTCACCAAACACATTTATAATTATTCTTACAAACAGACATAAATCATTATTAAATACTATATACAGTAGATGTCAGGTTATAAACGTAAATCCATTAAAAACAGCTGATTTAAATGAATGGTTGATCTCAAAAGGTATATCAGATGTAAATGCTACAGATTTCCCAAGTTTTATGTCTCCATTAAGAATTCTGGATGATCTTGAAAAAAACGAACATTTAAATTTTAAAGAATTTATTAATATACTTATTGATTTCTTATCAAGTAAATCTGATATTCACTTAACAATCAAATCAATAACAGCATTAGATATTAATTTAATTATGAAAATAAATTATTTAATAGAGTTTTTAAAAATAATTCTGAAATCTAAACTATTATCTGAGAATCTTTCAGGTATTTATAATACATTTAATAACAGTACCTTTAGTAACTTAAAAATATCAAATCTAATAAACGATCTAAATGATTTACGTTTTGATTATTTCAAAGTACCTCAAATCAATGAAACACACGTGTTAAATTATTTTTTAAGTGAGGTAAAAAATTCAATTAAGATATAGTTGTTCCGCCATCAACTACAATTGTTTGACCATTGATATAGCTTCCTGCTTCAGAGGCTAGCATTACAGCTACACCAGCTATTTCATCTGGCATTCCTATTCTTTGCATTGGCGTCGTGCCTAGAACAGATTTTAAGATATCTGGGTTCTCCCACAGAGCTTTTGCAAAGTCAGTTTTAATAAGACCTGGTGCAATTGAATTTGCTCTAATATTTTTATGACCAAATTCAGTAGCTATATTTTTAACAATCATCACATCTGCCGCTTTACTTATATTGTATGCTCCCAATATAGGACTTCCTTTAATGGCGGCTATGCTAGATATTATTATAATTGAGCCATCCTCTCTGTTAATCATTTCAGGTAATACAAGATTACATAAAACTTGATTAGATCTAATATTGTTATTCATGACTTTATCAAATTTATCTATAGGCATTTCTAGCATAGAGCCCATAAATGGATTAGTAGCTGCATTACAAACCAATACATCAATTTTGCCTAGTTTTTTATTAGTTTCATCAACTAGTAATTTTAATTGATCGTCATCACCAATGTTTGCTGCAATAGGAAATGCCATTTCGTTACCAATTTCATTGTTTATTTCAGTAGCTGTTTTTTCACATGCATCAATTTTACGACTAGATATAATTACCTTGGCACCATGTAGCACACAATGGCGTGCTATAGATTTACCAATACCTCTTGATGAACCTGTAATTAAAATTGATTTATTTTTAAGGTTAAATAATGACATATTTTCATTATAATTAATTTATGAGTAAAAAAGTTGAAATATATTCTAAATCTAATTGTTCTTATTGCGTGATGGCTATGAATTTTTTTGATTCTAAAGGCATAAAGTATGATGTATATAGTACAGACAATCCTGATGTTTTTAACGAAATGCTTAAAAGAAATCCTAGTGCAAGAACGCTCCCACAAATATTTATAGATGATGAGCTAATTGGTGGTTATACTGACTTGATCGGAAATTATACGGAATAATATTATGGAAAAATTTAATAATTTTTTACTTCTTTTAGATGCTAACCTAAGTGGATCTTGGTGGTTTCCAGCTTTATTAATTGGAACTGGTATATTTTTTACAATTTACTTAGGTTTCCCTCAATTTAAATATTTTAGAAGCGCATTAAAGATTGTTTCAGGCAAAAATAAATCCAATGAAGAGGGTGAAACAACTGGATTTCAAGCACTTACAACAGCAATGTCAGGTGCTGTTGGTACAGGAAATATAGGTGGTGTTGCTCTTGCAATATGGACTGGAGGTCCGGCAGCCATATTTTGGATGTGGATTACAGCAATTTTTGGAATGACTACAAAATATGTTGAAGTAACTTTAGGTCATAAATATAGAACTAAGCTTTCTGATGGTTCTATTTCTGGTGGACCTATGTATTACATAGAGCAAGGTCTAAACATGAAATGGGTTGCTATATTGTTCGCATTTTTAATGATGATAACTGCTATTGGTTCAGGTAACATGCCTCAAATTAATAATATTGCGCTTGTAATGAATACTGAATTTTCAGTACCTAAATTATTTACAGGATTATTTTTAGGTGCATTACTTTGGATTATTATTATTGGAGGTATAAAAAGAATAGCTTCTGTTGCAAGTAAGATAATACCAATAATGGGTTTAATATATTTCGGGGGCGCATTGATTATTCTTGCAGAAAACTACCAAAATATAATTCCATCTTTTAATGCTATTTTTGCTCAAGTCTTTACTGGATCAGCAGCTGTCGGTGGTTTCTTAGGAGCAAGTTTTGCAATGAGTCTAAAATATGGTGTTGCACGAGGTCTTTATTCTAATGAAGCTGGTCAAGGTTCATCACCAATAGCTCATGCTTCCTCCAAAAATAAATCTATTGATCAAGGTGTTGTTTCAATTCTTGAGCCATTCATTGATACTATTGTTGTTTGTAGTGTTACAGCATTGGTTATCTTATCAAGTGGAGTATGGACACAAAAATTTGATACATCATTTTCTAAAACCGATATGATCGTTCTTGAAGGCATATACAGTGATGAAAAAAATATTGATGGTTCATATATTTATCCAGAACATATAAGCGAATTGACAAAATATGTTCAAAATTTAGAGTCAAATGTTAAAGAATATAGTGGTATTTTAGATATAAATAATGGAATTTTTAATTCAGAAAATATCACAATTATTCATTCAAGATCAATTGCAGAGGATGTCGTTGTTTCCAACAATAGTTCTAGTCAATCTGAATTATATTCAGGCACATTGACTGTATTAAACGGTAAAGTAGGAATGGATGACGTTACAATTAAAGGTAAGTCATTAGTAAGTTCAGCTGAATTAACTGCTAAAGCATTTTCTCAAGGAATACTTGGTCAATATGGAGGAAAACTAGTTGCGATAGCATTATTGTTATTCGCATTTTCAACTGCAATTACATGGTGTTATTACGGTGACAGATCAACTGCATATATCTTTGGTGAAAAAGGTGTTGTTTGGTATAGAAACTTTTATGTACTTTGTTTTATCCTTGCTGCTGTAATAGACACTACAGTTGTTTGGAATATAGCGTATGTGGTTGTTGCATTGGTATCAATTCCAAATTTAATAGCTATGTTTGTTTTAAGAAAAGAAATGAAACTATTATCAGACGATTTTAAAGTAAAATAACCTTCAATACTAAATGAAAATCCATAGATATATAATTGTCTTTGTTATTGTTTCTTGTGGCGGTGGATCAGGAGACTCTTCGTTTGCTGACAATGAATCATATCCATCAATAACGACATTCAATTCTTCAGACTCGTCAATTTATATAAACGACTCAATTTCATTATCATGGATATCTACTAATACCTCATCATGTATTGCAAGTGGAGATTGGAACGGCAACAAAAACACTAGTGGAACTCAAACAATTACTTTATCAGAAATCAAAAACTATACTTTTACATTAACTTGCTATGGAGACAATAATAGTAATGTTAATTCAACCTTATCAGTTGATGTTATTGAATCTAGTGATGATATTTATGAAATAGATAAAGAATCATACTGTAAATCACCTAATAATAACTCTTCATCATATTGGATTGATGAATTTAATAATAATATTCTCAATCCTAATATATATACTTATCAATTAGGTAATGGTTTTTTTGCTAATAACACATGGGTTGCTGGTTGGGGAAACAATGAGCAGCAATACTACACAGGTCCGGGAGAAGGTTATGCTAGAAATTATAAATCAGCAACCAATACAACTGAAAATGCCTTTATTGAGAATGGTTTTTTAAAAATTCAACCTATATACAATAATACCAATCAATTCCCTGACCCATATTGTAGCGACAAAGAATGTCAAACAACATGGGACTATACATCTGCAAGAATTGTTACATCAATAAATAAGACTATAAATCCTGAAAATGAAATTACAGTATGTTTTAGAGTACCAGATGGGACTGGTCATTGGCCGGCAATATGGATGTTGCCGCAAGGATTTATTGAGGGAAATAAATCATGGCCACAAGATGGTGAAATTGATTTAATGGAAGCTAGAGGAAGAATTCCACAAGCAATTGGTGCAGCTATTCACTTTGCAAATAGCAATAATTCACATCAATATATAAGTCATGAAATTACAGTACCTATGAATGTTAATTTTCAGGATAGATTTCATTCAATAACTTTTAAATGGGCTGAAGATTACATTAATATGTATCTAGATACTAACAATGTGCCATTCTTCTCTGAAGGTAAGAACTCAACTCCTTTTAATAATGCAAACTATCCATTTAATGACCAATTCTATCTAATATTTAATGTTGCCTCAGGTGGTAATTTTGATTCAAACCAAATTGATACTACCAAATATTGCAACAATGAAGAGTGTAGTAATTTATCTGAACCTGACAGGGGAAGACTATTAATTGATTTCATAGAAATCAAATCAATTGATTGATAATAGAGAGACAATCTCAAGATGATTAGTATTTGGGAATTGATCAAATAATTCAATATTTATAATTTTATGATTATTTAACAGCTTGATGTCTCTTAGATAGGTTTCAGGATTACAAGAAATATAAATAATATTTTTGAAGGAATTAATTAATTTAATAACATCATTAGTTAATCCAGATCTTGGAGGGTCTACTAAAATATGCGAAAAATTATAATTTTTTATTTCGTTATTTTTCATCCTATTAAAAGTTCTACCAGCAAATAACTCAACAACTTCAGATGATGATAATCTTGCATATTCAACATTATTTATTTTGTTATCGCTTAATCCTTTTATAAGACATTTAATGGATGATCTGTTGTTTTCTGTCACAAAAATTTTATTAAAAAAATCTGATAGAGGTAAGCTAAATGTTCCAACACCACAATATAGTTCTATTAAGTCCTCTTTATGATTATTATTTGTATATGTGATTACCTTATCAATCATCTTTGATAACAAGAATTTATTTGGTTGATAAAAACAATTATCTGTTTGATAAATAATTATGTTTCTTTGAGAATTAACTAATTTAATATTATCTTGAAAATATATATCTTTATTTGGATATATTTCATTTTTAGCTCTCAATATAATCTTGGTATTAAATTTAAGTATTTTATTCTGTAATATTTTTATAGAATCCTTGATTTCATTTCTTAATTCCTTGTGGTATATCAATGTAATTAAAATATCTTCGTCTATATTAGATCTAAAATTAATTTGAAATAATTTTTTATTAAGTAATTCAGATTTATTAATTTTATTTAACAAGATGGGCATTATTTTTTGAATCGGCAAGGATGCGTTTTGGAATATGTCTAAATATACCTTCGATTTATTGTCATACATCGTATATGAATTATTTTTATAACCAAATTCACACCTACTTCTAAATGAAGTTGAAGGACTAATATTTATACTAATATCATTAGAATAAAATTTTTTAATATCAGTTTTAAATTTATTATATTTATCCATTTTTAAATGAATACCTTTGTTATTAGTAAGACAGCACTTATAAATAAGATATTAAGCAATACAAAAAGGATAACAATCTTTTTTAATGTAATATTATTTAGATCATTATTTAGATCACTTTCTTTTCTTATTCCAAAAAAAGAACTTATAATTCTATTAATCCACATAATACTATGAATGAAATTATTAAAATAACTAAATCAGCAGAGGAATATCTATCAAAACTGATACAAGATAAAAATGAGACAGATTTATCTATCAGAATATTTATTTCTGATCCTGGTACTCCAAAAGCTGAAACCTGTTTAGCTTATTGTAAACCAGATGAAGCTATGCCAGATGATATGATTATTAATCTTGAACTCATCAATGTAAATATTGAAAAAAGAAGCATACCTTTCCTTAAAGATTGTGAGGTTAACTTTGACAATGATACATTTGGTGGTCAGCTAACTATAAAAGCTCCAAATGCAAGATTGCCTAATATTTCTCCTAACAGTCCTGTTGAAGATAGAATAAATTATGTTATTTATAATGAAATTAATCCAATGCTTGAGTCTCATGGAGGTGAGGTTAGCTTAGTTGAATTTAATAACAACGAAGCAGTCCTTCAATTTGGAGGAGGCTGTCAGGGATGTGGAATGGTTGACGTTACCCTCAAAGATGGAATTGAAAAAACACTAATGGATCAAATTCCTGAAGTTAAATCTGTTAAAGATCTTACAGATCATTCTATTGACGACAACGCTTACTACAAGTAACTAGATTTCATTTATAGATAAAATTACTCCAAAATAAGGATGATCAAATAGATATATTTCTTCATTAAAAACCCTTTGATTAATTTGTATGAATTTATTAATTTTGTTGGTTTCATTTTTAAGGAAACTATCTAATTCTATATGCATGAATCTTTTCTTATACAATTTTATTAAAAACCCATAATCATCACTTGAGTAATAAATAAACTTACTAGATTCTTCTTTTGGTATTGTTTGTATCCATGATTTTGATTCCAAAAAGGTTTTACTTTTATCATTAATTAATTGATTTTTTAATTTGTTAAGTTTGGTAATATCACTGTTATCTCTGAGCCAAATTTTTGGATATATAGAGTTTGCTTTGATTAGATCATTATTTAATATTGCTTCAATGTATTCGGATACATTAGAAAAATCACTATTTTTATTATTTTCATCTAATGTAATCAGATCTTCTTTATAAATATTATATAAAGATGTGAAATATTCATCTGTTTTCGTAATATTATATTTATATACTAACAATTCAATTTTATATTCCTGATCAATATTATCAGCATCAATTTGAATAGATATTATGAATAAAATTACAGCTAGTTTATAAAATTTCATCTAACAAGAGATTAACATTTTTCCTTCGAAGCGCAGAATCTTTTTCACTATTTTTATATATAAATTTATTATCTTTTGTAATCGAATATAGATCATTATTTATACCAATTAAATCTATAATTTTATTTAAAATGTCATCGTTTATGCTTTTAGATAATTTAATATTTGTATTTATATTATTAGATTTAATATATTCTATTCCTGATTCATAAATCCTTATACTTATTTTTTTATTATCTAATAAGTTTGAAGCTTCAATTGGCATGACACCACATCTATCTATTAAATTTTTTCTTATTTCTTCTATGTCCTTTATTGAAGATGCGTTTTGAATATTTCTGTAAACTTTTAATCTTTCAATAGGAGATGGTAAATAACATGAATCGATATATGATGAATCATTAAAATTAACATCTGGCCTAATATTAGAAGCAATATTCATCTTACCAGCGGAATCAATAGCTTTTTTAAGCATTGAAAGATATAAAGAAATGCCAACATTATTAATATGGCCGCTTTGTTTTTCTCCTAACATTTCACCCCCACCTCTAATATCTAAATCCTCTTGTGCGATTTTAAATCCTTCACCTAGTTTTGAATTTCTTACAATTGAATCAAGTCTTGCTTTAGATATTTTAGGAATTTCTATATCGGGTATTAAAAAATAACAATAACCTTGTTTACTAGATCTTCCAATCCTGCCTCTGAGTTGGTGCAGTTGTGAAAGACCAAAATTATGTGAATTTATTATAATCATAGTATTTGCGTTTGGTATATCTAAACCCATTTCGACTATAGTTGTACAAATTAATCCATCTAAAGAACCATTTTTAAATTGACTCATTACTTTTTTAATATCTTTTTTATTCAATTTGCCATGCGCTACTCCTATTTTATAGTCTGGTATTAATTCAACGATTAGTTTTTTTATATTTGAAATTTTACTAATATCATTTTGAACAATAAAAGATTGACCATTTCTTAACATTTCTCTTATTAATGCTTCTTTAAGTAGTTTGTTATTTTGAACTTTTAAAAAGGATTTAATATTGATTCTATTAGCAGGCGCGGTTTGTAAAAATGAAAAATCTTTTAAACCTGAAAAAACCATATTCATAGTTCTTGGTATTGGTGTTGCAGATAAATAAAGTATATGGATATTTTCTTGCTTATTTTTTATAAAGTTTTTTTGTTTAATACCAAATTTATGTTCTTCGTCAATTATTAGTAATCCAGTATTTTTAAAATTAATATCATTGTTAAATACTATATGTGTAGTGATTAGAATATCAATTTTATGATTTACAAAGTCATTAATTACCTTAGTTTTATTATCTTTTGAAATAAACCTATTTAATTTTGAAATCTTTATTCCAAAATTTCTAAACCTCTCCAAGAAAGAATCGAAGTGTTGGTCTGTCAAAATTGTACTTGGTGTTATTAAGATAGTTTGTTTGTTTGAGTTTGCAGCTATGAATGCAGCTTTCATAGCAACCTCAGTTTTACCAAAACCCACGTCCCCACACAAAACCCTATTCATTGGTTTTATAAGTGAAATGTCATTTCTTATATCATTAAATGATGATTTTTGATCAGGCGTCTCGCTGTAAGGAAAATCATCTTCAAAATCCTTTAAATCATTATTTTCAATTTTTAGTGCATGGGCATACGCATTCATCCTACGAGACTCTACATCTAATATCTCAGCAGCATGATCAATTGCTTTCTTTGTTGCTTTTTCTTTTTTTGCAAACCATTTTTTTGATGAAAGAGAATCTAATTGCAGTGGTATTAAATCATCGTTTTTATGATATATAGATATTTTATTTATATTGTTTATTGGTACATAGAGATTTTCATTTTTATCATAAATAATTTTTATATATTCATTTTTTTTATTATTTGCTTCGACTATCTCTAAACCAGAATATATACCTAATCCATAATCTTCATGGATTATATGATCACCATTATTAAATAATTGATTAAGTTCAATGTATCTAGACCCTTCAGTTTTATCATTTAATATTTGATTTGTTTTATCATAACTGTCTCTATGTATAACAAATGCATTTATGTTTTTTAAATACATAGTTCTTATAATTGGACCAACAATAATATTTAATTTTTTAATACCATCATTAATATTATTAATAATAGTTATATCTGATGACATTGCGTTGTTTAAATCTTGAAGGTCGCTATGACTAGAGGTTACGAGAAGATAATTGTAATTATCTTCCAAAGCCTTATCATAATTTTCAATTAAATTATCGGCACTATCATATAAACAGGTAAATTTATCAACATCTAACAATTTAGCTTTATTTAATCTATTAATTATCTTGATTGTATCTAGATAAAAATCTTTAGGTCTAATTAAAGGTCTATTGATTTCATTTATCTCATCTTCAAATCTTTCAGTAATAAATTCTTCATATTCTCGAACTTTGCTAGTTAAATTTTTAAATCTTACATAATCATAGTTATCAAAAATTTCAAAGAAGGAGACAATTTTTTTAAAAAAGAATGGAAAATATATCTCAATTCCCTCACCAATTTGATTATTTTTAATATTTTGAAATATTGAACAATTACGTTCGTCGTGATCACTAAAATAATTCCTCCATTTTTTAATAAATTTATTTATTGTAGGCTCATCTAAAGAAATTATATCTCCTTTACTTATCGAAAATTCCCTAATACTTTCTATTGATAACTGTGTATCCTTATTAAATAATCGTATTGATTCAATGCAATCATCAAATATTTCTATTCTTAAAGGATGTTGATAAATTGGTGTGAATATATCTATTATTCCACCTCTAACACTATACTCATTAATATTTTCAACATTTGTTTTTTTAATATAATTAAGTGTCTCAATAATATTTATTAATTCCTCTAATGGTAATCTTGAACCTAATTCATATTTATTCATTGATTGAAAATTTTCTATAGATGGATAGGGGTCAAATAAATTCTTTATTGTCGTAATTAATATATGTTTATCATTAGGTTGATTATTTATAATTTTAAACCGTTGTTTATTTATATTTTTTGGAACAGAGAAATGATCATAAGGAATGGCCTCATTCTCAGGAAATATTTTAATTTTGAAATTGTCAATTATTAAACTTAGTTCATTTTTGATATAAAGAGCCTCCTTATTATCACTCACAACAATGCAAATAGAATTATTAGAATTATTAAAATTCTCTGCTAAAGAATATGCAAAATTTAGATAATTTTTATATTTATTATTGAGCATCTAGTTGTGTATAATGAGCCCTTATTCTATCAACCAAAAATAATATATAAAGAAAATTATGAATATAAACTTTAGTAAAGAGGATCTCGCATTTAAAGACGAAGTAAAAAATTGGCTAGATAATGAATATCCAAGCCATGTAAAAGAAAAAACTGATAAAGGCATAACTATCAGTAAAGAAGATTTAATTGACTTTCATAAAGCCCTATCTAAAAAGGGATGGATGGGTTACAACTGGCCAACTGAATATGGTGGAACTGGATGGTCAGCATCAAAATTATACATTTTTAATAAAGAATTAGGTTTGGCTGGTTGTCCACCAATATTACCTTTTGGTGTTGGCATGGTTGGTCCAGTTATTTATACCTTTGGTAATGATGAACAAAAAGACAGGTTTTTACCAGACATTCTAAATTTTAATACCTGGTGGTGCCAAGGATACTCAGAGCCAGGTTCGGGATCTGATTTAGCATCTTTAAAAACCAAAGCTGTACTTAGAAATGATCTTGATGAAGATTATTATGTAGTTAATGGTTCTAAAACATGGACAACACTAGCTCAAAATGCTGATTGGATTTTTTGTTTAGTTAGAACTGATAATAGTGGCATTAAACAAGAAGGCATTTCATTTTTATTAATTGATATGAAATCTCCTGGTATTGAGGTTAAGCCCATTATCACAATTGATGGCGATCATGAAGTTAACTCAGTATTTTTTACTGATGTTAAAGTTCCAGCGAAAAATCTAATCGGTGAAGAAGGTAAGGGATGGACATACGCAAAATTTCTCTTAGCACATGAAAGGTTTGGTATTGCAGGTGTGGGTGCCTCAATGAGATCATTAAATAGATTAAAAGATATCATTTCACAATTAGATAATGATGATTTACAAAGAAAGGTAAATCAACTTGAAATTGATTTATCAGCTATTGAAATTACTGAGCTGAGATTGTTATCTGCTTTAGAAAATGGCGGTCATCCTGGAGCAGAATCTTCAATATTAAAAATAAAGGGAACAGAAATGCAACAAGCTCTTTCTGAGCTATTTGTTGAAGCCTCTGGTGAGTATGCTTTGATGTATCCTGGTCCACATGGTTACGAAAATAACTACAAACCAGCTGGTCCAGATTATGCTGCTGAGGGACTATCAGCATTTTTAAATATGAGGAAAACCTCTATATATGGCGGTAGTAATGAAATACAAAAAAATATACTTTCTAAATTTGTCTTAGGTGTTTAAACAATGAATCTTAATTATAACGAAGAGCAAATAATGCTTCGTGAACAGATTCAGAAATTTTGTGAATCTGAATATGATTTTTATAAAAGAGAAGATATAGTTAAATCTGATAATGATTTTGATCAAAATGTATGGAAGCTATTTGCAGAACAAGGTTGGTTATCAATGCCTTTTTCGGAACAATCTGGTGGATTTGGTTTTGGTCCAATAGAACTATCTATATTATTTGAAGAGTTTGGTAAGTCTCTTGTAATAGAACCATATCTTTCAACTATTGTTCTTTCAGGAACATTGCTTGATAGGTCTACATTTTCAGAAAAAGATGATTTAATAGAAAAAATTTGTTCTGGTGATTTTCATATTTCTTTAGCCTATGCAGAGGCTGGTAAAAACTATGATTATTTAAATCCAATTTCAACTCTTGATTCTAAAAATATTCTTAATGGCACAAAGACTTTGGTTTTAAATGGATCAAACTCAGAAAAGTTAATCGTTACGTGCATCAAAGATAATGTATTTAACCTTGTGATACTAGATTCAAATACTGAAGGAGTCTCAATTAATTCTTTTTCAACAGTCGATGGTCAATCATGTTCTGAAATATCATTTGAAAATGTTCAATTAGATAAATCAAACTTCATAGGATCTGGTGATCAAGCGGTTACTCTTATGAATGAAACTATAAATTTAGCAACATTATGTGTCAGTGCAGAAGCAGTTGGGTGCATGGAGTCCTGTTACCTTAAAACATTAGAATATACAAAAAACAGAGAGCAATTTGGACAACCAATATCATCCTTCCAGGTTCTTCAACACAGAATGGTTGATATGTATATAGAATCAGAATTAGCTAAATCGCTTTTAATTAGAGCAATGCTTGAGGTCAACAATAGATCTGATTCGATGTATAAACATGTTTCTGCATTAAAGTCTTACATTGGGACATCTGGAAAACTCTCAGCTAAAGAGGCTGTTCAGCTTCATGGTGGAATGGGTGTTAGTGAGGAGATGATGATAGGTCACTATTTGAAAAAAATGGTTTCAATAGATGCTCTTTTTGGAAATGCAGACTTTCATTTAAATCAAATAGGAAACTAATTTTATTTGGGGATATTGATAAAACAATTATAATTAGTTTATGAATAATAATAGGGACATAAACTTTCAATCTACAGAGAGACAGAAAAGAATATTGCCTGAAGATTCTTTTGGTGATTGGAAATGGAGAGAGGCTTTAGCTGAATCGATGGTTCCGTTTATTGGTTCTCTTTATCGAAATGGAATTAATATAATGATTTATGGTAAATCATTGGTTAATGAGTCACCAGTTTCAATAATGAAAGCTCATAGATTTGCAAGACAGTCTGATAATAATGAACTTTCAGAACTAGAGACATACCCAATTATTAAATATATAACCACTTTAAATCTTTCAGATTGTGAGATTGATGTGGGGGAAATAGCAGTTAAGTGTCCATTTTTCAATGATATTAAAAATGATGATTCAAAAATAGCCGATTACATAAATAATGAACTCTCATCAGTAATCAATAAACAATCTAATAGACCTGATGAACCTAACAATATTGTTTTATATGGCTTTGGTAGGATTGGAAGGCTTGTAGCAAGAATGATGACACAAACGACAGGTCCTGGTAATTACTTTAGATTAAAAGGTATTGTTATAAGAAAATCATCTGAAGATGATATATATAAAAGAGCAAGTTTATTGCTTAGAGATTCCGTTCACGGATCTTTCGATGGCACAGTAAGAGTTGATGAAGAGAATTCCACACTTGTTATAAATGGCAATCCGGTCAAAGTTATTTATGCTAATAATCCAGAAGAGGTTAATTATTCTAATTACAATATCTCAAACCCATTAGTTATTGATAATACTGGTGTTTGGAGAGATGAAGAGAATTTATCAAAACACATAGATTCAGGAGCATCTAAGGTTATATTAACTGCTCCAGCTAAAGGTAATCTTAAGAATATTGTATATGGTATAAATGATGAAATTTTAGAAGATGATGATCAAATATTATCTGCTGCATCATGCACTACAAATGCAATAGTTCCAATATTAAAATCAATAAATGATGAATATTCTATTAAAGGCGGTCATATTGAAACAGTTCATGCTTATACGAATGATCAGAATTTGATAGACAATTTTCATAAAGGTGATAGACGGGGTAGAGGCGCACCATTAAATATGGTCATTACAACTACTGGTGCTGTTAAAGCTGTTTCAAAAGCTTTGCCCGAACTTGAGGGTAAATTAACAGGTAATGCTATTAGAGTACCAACACCAAACGTTAGTTTGGCTATTCTATCTTTAGCATTAGGGACCGAGGTTTCAGTTGAAAAGATTAATACATATCTTCGATCTGTAGCCTTTCATTCAAAATATAGAGAGATAATAGGCTATGTTAATTCACCTGAGGTTGTTTCAACAGATTTCTATTCCAGTCCTTTTGCTTCAATAGTTGATTCACAAGCAACAATTGCTAGTGGCAATAGAGTAACTCTTTATTGCTGGTATGATAATGAATACGGTTATACTAAGCAGGTGATAGGGCTAGCAAAGAAAGTTGCTAAAATTAGTCTACCCAGATTACCACTACCAATTGCCTAAAAAATATAGAATCAAACCTACTTTAGTTTTATAATTCTATTGTTTTTAATAGTTTATTTATCAACTTTATAAAGGCACACATATAGTGATTAAAATATCCAAAGGTCTTGATTTACCAATATCAGGCACGCCTAGTCTAAATATAACAGATGAACCAAAATGTTCTTCAGTTTCATTATTAGGTAATGATTTTGTTGGCATGAAGCCTACTATGATGGTAAGAGTAGGTGAAAAGGTTAAGGCTGGACAGAAAATATTTGAAGATAAGAAAAATCCTGGAATTTTTTATACGTCTCCAGCAGGCGGCGAAGTTAAATCTATAAATCGTGGTGATAAACGAAAATTTCTATCTGTTGAAATTGAGATATCTGACAATGAAGATTTTGAATATTTTGATTTATCTCATGAACATAGGCCCAATGAGATTAGACAATCCTTAATTAATTCTGGTACTTGGAATGCATTTAGAACGCGACCATTCAATAGAACTCCTTCTATTGATTCATCTCCTAAAGCATTATTTATAAATTGTTGTGATACTAATCCCTTATCTGCTGATCCATATAATATTATTAATCAAGATAAAGATTTATTTGATGAAGGTTTAGATATACTTTCATCATTATTTGATTGCAATATTCATCTTTGTTATCAAAATGATAATTTTGATTTATCAAATAAGCAGATTCAATATCATCAATTTAAAGGTCCTCATCCAGCTGGTTTGACCGGTACACATATTTCAAAAATTCATCCTGTTAATTTAAATTACAGTGTTTGGAGTATTAATTATCAAGATGTTATGGCAATCGGTTATTTAAAAATAAATCAAAAAATAAGAACACATAAAATTATTAG
>MDTB01080177.1_pt1 | contig 18708 bp, 11 predicted proteins | sample 811161 | NCBI WGS metagenome assembly MDTB01 (sample SAMN05326650, study PRJNA326480) | marine metagenome | isolation source: seawater | place: Mediterranean Sea | collected 2009
ATTTTCTAGCATTTGCAGATATGTATTGTATTTTGTCTATGTCTTGCTTTAGCTTCTCAAATGTATCTATATAACTGTTTGTGAGTTCTTTAAAAATTTTATTGTCTTCAGGAGTTGCTACAGGATTTTCCCCAAATGGACCGAAGGGTATATGATCACCATCAAACGGTACTTCAACATAATGATAATCCGGAATAATTTCGTGTTGGTGTCTTTGTGGAAACCTGGGGGACAGAGCCACTGTTCCTAAACCCATACTTTCAATTAACCTCATACTAACGCCAGATACTGAATATGTATCCATGTTAATCCAATGCCGGTGTAACTCTTGCGCATGTTGTTCTGGTTGTGTCTTTGGACCGGTTAATGCCACAAATCTATCATCATGCACTAAATGTGATCTAAATCCATAACCATTATTCATCATGCGAACATGTAGTTTATCTGGTATGACCCGGTTAGATACACCTTCTTGATACAATCTATTGATCTCTGTTTCTGTATTGGGTTCCCACGGTATTTTATTGAGAGGTGTGTATTTAATATCTGGATGTTCTTTCAAATTCGCACTTGGGTTAAAGCAACCCTGAGCAGTAAAAAAACCTACACAATTTTCTTCAAAATCTTGTCTAGACATGACATCAATAGACTCCCATGCTCTATCCCAGTAACCTAATAGCATATATTTTCTCGTTTCTACATTCTCTATTATATACTCAAAGCACTTCCAATGGTGACCGTGATTTTGTAGCAATTTTTTATCGACTGCTGGTATATTACTATGCTCGGATTCCGGTACAGTTCGATATTGCATTTTTTCAAACCGGTGCGGTTGATCGCGATCCCATTGAGTTATAAGATCAGATACAACAGATCGCTTGATATCATCACTTGTGAGCCAATCACCCCATACACGTATATGACTCATTTTATAACCAAAATCTCTCTACTTCCGGTTGATGTAGACAATTGAACAAACCACCGAAATCATAAGATGTTCCGGTAATTCCAATCGCATTGTATATAGGTGCTAGTATATACTCATTGTTGATCGCATAAGGCCCCCAGAATAGATTTTGACTATTAGATTCGTATATTACCTGCATGACTCTGTCCCAAATATTAAAAAACTTCAACATATAATCTACACTTTCAAAACAAAACAATTTTCCAGCTGCATCAAATATACGTACATTGTTATCTACACTCAGATTAAACTCGTTGTTGAGTATATCTACAACAAATTTCATGTTGTTTTCTGTTATATCTTGATCCCATCTACCCATACAATTATATATTTTGTTATCTTTTTCTTCTATAGCAATATATCGTGGAAGCACTAGGTCAGTATCTGTACCAAGCAACGCGATGTTCTTAACACCGTGATTTTTGGCTAGTTGAAAATGTAATCTGTTTGTTGAGAATGGAAATTTATACTGCTGTTCTATAAATTTATTAGCATAGTCTTGCTCATCTGTGCTTTCCAAAAAATATTCATATTTCTCAACATGTGGAAATTCATCGTAAAATTCTTTCAAGCTCTTCACATGTAAATTTTTTCTGTCAATACCTGCGAAATAACTTACATCATCTGTTATAACATAATAATATATATCATCATTGTCTGTGTATAAGTTTAATAATTTATCCCGGGCTGTTTTTCTATAAGTCGGACCACAACATGTGTAACATATAGCAACTGTATCCATTATTATTTAACCCCGTATATCACGCCTAGATTGTCAGGAGTTTGGCAGAAACTCGCTATTGTGTCTATCGTGTATCCCCACTCGTTTGGTATTTTATCTAGGAATGCTTGCTCAAGCTCATGGGTGTGAAATTCAACCGCGAAGTCAGTGACGTTGATCAAATCACTCGACGTTAATTCTAGTAAAACCTTCTCATGACCTTCAATATCACATTTTATAAAGTCTATATTATGTTCGGATATCAATCTTCTAACCTGATCAACATTATTAATCGACATACAGTTGAATATGTACTTACTATCTTCTAGGAAATGTTGCTTGTAAGTATCTATACACCCAGAACTAGCGTCAACACCCACTACTAAATTGGCTGTTTTCCCGAAATAAACTGGTGATGTTTCATTGAATTCATTAGTCGTCCATATACCACATCCAATGTCAAGTACGTTCTTACCAGTAGTGTTAGTAAATGCCCAGTGATTAGATGAATTTTCAGATGTTATTTCATATTTATTCATAATTTAATTTTTCTAAAATTTTCTTAACCCTAACATCTGGCGCGCAATTATCTTCATAATATTTTCTTGCGTTTATACTAATATTATTTATTGTAGATTGATCTTTTTTCACTTCATCAAACCGAGCTCTAAATCTTTCTATATATTCATCTCCACCAATTTTATGTACGTTCGAATCGTTACTCAATCCATCTGTTGATACTGCTATGTAGTGATAATTAGGTATAAGTTCTGGGTTGTATTTCTGTGTGAATTCTAACCGTAGAATCGGAAGCCCAATCGCCATATATTCAATATCTCTATGACATATTTCAGTGACACCAGCTAATGAGAGACCTACCTTATAGGTTATACTCCGGTGTAAATAATTCTCTAGTGATTCAACAGGGAATCTTTCATTAGTTAAACCTAAGTCTGCTAATTTAAACTCATCACTCCTACCAGTCGTACATCTAAAAAACATCTTATCAATCATGTCATCAAATGATAAATTTTGTCTTGCTGTGTATACTGTATCATAATCAAATTCTGGTGAATAAGGGTAGAAGTTAGTATTTTTGAAGGTATATGCAAATCTATCATTGTATGATTGTATATCATACACACCCCATTCTTTTGTATGCATACACACAAGCAGGTCTTTCTCATTATTTCTCTGCTCAAATACTCCCCTCAAGCCAGAATTCCACTCACCATATGATACTGCTTTTAATATGTCATTCTCATCATCATAAATAATCAACTCACAATCACCTAGTGTGTAATCTATACTGTCGATGTATTGTGTACCGCCTTCTTTCCGAAAGCATTCAGCATTATGTTCTTCTTCGAAGTAGTCAGTTATCTCTCTCAAGAGTATATGAAAAACCCACACTGGATTTTTGTTCCAGGTCAGATAAACTTTCATGCTATAATCCTCTCGATTCTCTCTGCCCATCCTCTAGACTTGCTAACAGCCCATGCTACAAATCTAGCTGGTGGTTTGTCTGTCAAAAACATCTCTTCGTAATGTATGGATTTACCTTTCATGAAATTATTTAACTCAACACCCGTGATGCTCTTGGAATGCACACCCTTGCCTTCCTCATCATCAAACGCGATCAGAATGGATTCATAATCATCACCAGGAAGTTCTGACCGATCGACATTCACTAGATGATAGAATGAAGTCATGAAACTGGCTTCCCAATCTTCTTCAGTCTCAAACGGTTGTGGGTTGGGTGGTGGTTTGTTGTCTTTGGTGTATTTCTGAAAGCTTTTCTGAGCGAAGTTGATACCGGCATACTTCTCGTAATCTCTGAGAGATCTTTTGTCTCCAAGAGTGTATGGACCTAGATCAAATCCATTATCTTCCAACCCGAACAACTGACGGATTCTCGCCCTCGCTTGATCATTACCAGTCGCCCACGTGCTGTCTCCACGTTTACTTTGATCGTCCCACACTAGCTTTCCTGCTCGTTCTTCTCGCATGGTTGCATGCCATATAACCACTCGGTGCGGGTGAAAAAGATCGTACCCGTGAGTGTATGATCTAACTGTTAAATTGATCTCTTCTCCGGCAAAAAATATATTTGGATCATGCCGGACGTCTCTGGCCCATTGGTTTGATCCAAACGCGAAATGACCACTCAAAAATCTCCCCGGGTAGGGCTTGTCTAAATCTTTCCATCCAGGCTTTCCAGTGGGTCTGATAAAGATAGTACCATGTGGATAAAAACATGCAGCTTCAGACACCCATGGTTCCTGTACTCGATCTTCTGGATCATTGAACGGGTTGTAATAAGGTAGATATCCGCCTATGATAGGATTATGACCTTCATCTTTCAATTGATCATACCACCTGATCAAAGTTTCGTCCCATCCTTCAGCAAAACGATGATGTGAATCTAACTGACACACAAAGTCTTCATCCGTCAACAGCTCATCATTTATGATCGCTCGAGCTGTCGCTAATCCTTTCGCTTCTAGATACGGTATGTCCTTTATCTTAAACCGAGGATCATCTCGATATTTATCTACGTTGTCAAATTCATCATCCTCATTGAATTGCCTGCATATTCCGAAATGTACACGTTCCGGGTGGGTGGCGTTTTCCAGACAATTCTCAATTGTGGGTATCAATTCTGGTTCTCGATACGCCGGCAAATGTACTAATATGGTCCTCATGCTACTTGTATTTTGTTGACTATACGATCACACCAGTCTTTTGATTCGCTGTGAGGCCACACCAACCATTCGACTGGTTCTGTTGGAGCTTCAAACTCGGTCCAAATCTTATAAAAATTATCATCATTCTCTACAGATTTCTTGAGCATTTTTATCTCACCAGCTGGATAATCTTTGCGGTGGATCTCTTCACCATTCGCATCAATAAATGCTGTGACCCACACATCATAATCATCCAACGGCACCGCACCCTTGTACAGATCTATACAATACCGGATCTTCTTGCAAAAGCCCGGCTTGTACTCACCTTTCTTGTATTTCATAGGAGCACGTTGCCTCGCAAGGTTCTCCTTGTGGATCATTTTGTTTGTAACATCTATACCAGAGTAACGTATATACTGATTCAACGTACGCTCTGTACCCAATCCGTATTTACCTAGTTCTCCTTTCTTACTCTTGTCAATTTTGACCAATTTACGATATCGAGCAAAAGATTTCGAATTCAGATCGTCCCACTGCTTGCTGTCGTCCCAATGCCTCTTGCTACCAGCACGAGTGTATTGATGCCAAGCGAGCAACCGGTGGGGATGATACAAGTTGTAACCATGTGTGTATGCTCTGATAGCTAGACTGATTTCTTCACCATGAAAGTAAAACCCAGGATCATACAATACATCCTCATAATACTTTCCATCTGCAAAAATGAAATGACCACTCAACATGTACGCTCGGACAGGTTTCGATAATTCCTTGTGATCGTCAATTGTCTCTGGTTTTGGCATAGCTGGGCCTTGAGGTAAAAATCTATCGAATCTCATCTCCCATGGGAGATTTATGCTTTCTTTCGGTTTTCCAGGCTCGTATGATGGCAAATAAGCTGTTAGCACTGGTTTATCATCTTTGTTGACTTTCTTCAATAACTCCAGATCTTTGATAATCTCCACATCCCAGTTTTTAATGAACCGGTGGTGAGAGTCCAGCTGCAAAATATAATCCTCACCATTGTACATTTTTTGAAGATCTGATCTTATCTTACACACTCCGTTTGATTGATTGTATGGAGTGTCAATGATCTCAACTAATGGATTATCTCTATATGCAACCGGGTCATCTGAACCGTTGTCTTCTTCGGCGAATTGCCGGATGATCTTGATATTTAAGCGGTCTTTATATTTGGCATTGTCTATAATACTCTTGATTGTTGGTTCCAATTCAGGATCTCTATACGATGCAATTGAAATGAATATACTTTTATCTTTTGACATATTAGGTTTAGGTTATAAATATAATTATAACACTTTTACGCAGAAATCAATGGCGACTGAACAATATTTAACTAACTTTTTTAACCATCTAGGTTATTTTCAAGACCGCACTATAGACGATAGCTTGACTCTCCCGTATGAATTGGAAGACGTAAAGATAAAACCTAATGATCTAGCCATCGCAGATTCTTTCAATACAAGTATCGAGAGAATATACCACAACATGTTGTATATTTTGAGTAACTCTTCTTTCGCTAACAACATGACCCCGCGAATCACCTGGTCTAGTCGAGAAGAATACGAGGTTCTCCGGGTTCGAAACTCATATACTTTGAAGTGGCCGGAGAGAAAGCAGGAATATCAACACGACACTAAGGTTGTATCTGATATATTAACAACACGTTCTAGATATGTTGACGACATCACCTCGAGGTCTTATTTTTGCACCATTCTTGCAGAAGAAAATAAAGACTCAACATCATCATTAACTCTGATATCTAATGACCCGGCTTGTCATGGTAGTGAAGGTAATGAAGGTTCATACAGTGTGCTTAACCGTGGTATGTTTGATGATATTGAACCTGGTACATGGTCTTCAAATTTAATAGATGAAGAACGAGTCGGAGAAACATTCAAAGATATCCGTTCTATATGTGTAGATAGTTTGGACAGGTTGTATGTACTGGATGAAAATGTGATATATCAATACAATATAGACGGTGTTCTCAATCGAGACCTTTCTTTGATACGAGAGAACATGAGAATTGGTAGAAAATTGACAAACACACTAGGGGTTCCAAACAACCTAGGAGGGAAGACCAACAAGTATGGATTTGAAAATCCATCCAAAGTGTTCACTTCTTACAAGGATGGTGATGAATGTTTGTATGTGATTGACAGAGATATAGATGAATCAGAAACAACAACTGTCGCTATCAAAGTTTACAACACGAGTCTAGATTGGATCAAGACTTATATAATTGATGATTTTAGCACCATTGGTTCTAATGAACATAACATAGTCGATATAATACCATACAGTTTTTCTGACGGAGATGGATTCATATCAATAACAAGCGATCATCACTTTATATATTATGATTATGAATTTAATGTGACATCTGAAATAGATTCTGGTGTTGACACTGTGCCTAAAAAGATTCACACAAGCAAAGAAAACCCTAACATTCTCTACATTCAAACACAAGAGGTGGTTGAGGGTAATAAAGTTGTATCACCAGGCACGATAGACAAGCGATATATTAGCTCTGTTGGGAAAAAATTCGCTACAATGGAAGATTTGTTGGTATGTAGTTCTTTTGGTTTGGAATTTTTACGATTACCTATCTATTCTGATGTGTCTGGTGACCCAGACCGGGGATGGGAGCCATGGGCGTTGAGACAGATAGAAGTAGTGTTGGACGACAACACTGGAAAAGATATTATATACATGGCGTACTCCACAAATGTGAGTGGTACGATCAATTGGAACAATGATCAGAATGAAAGAGTTGTATGTGTATTGGATGCTGAACATCCTATATCCAATCTATTCGATGGTTACGAAGAATCTCTATATGAATTGGAAGATATCTATATTGAGAAAGAAGAATTCGTAAACAGCCAGGTGTACAACAAGGCTTTGGCGAAATTAATACACAATCTCACATTGTTAGATATAAGTGTGAAAGGTAAGTTCGAGAACTATACATTATCTGCAACGGAAAAGACCGCGCTGAACATAAACACTCCAGTGGTTTTAAATGGATTGGTGTATAGAAGTGAGTTTGAATTGGCTGAATTACCCACGTGTGAAATAACATTAGATAATTATATTGGTATTAATGAACTGGTAACCTCTGTAGTTTTAAATAGATGCATAGAAGAGGCGTACTGTTGGTTGACTCGGTTGAGGAGCAAATTGGATTTAACTGCTGGTGATGAAATTTCGAGGAAATTCCAACTGGATGGAGAGCTCATAACATGCAAACCTCAAATACCACCCACACCAAGTGTCACGATCACCCCTTCAATCACACCAAGTATCACAGTGTCATCAACTATAACACCGACTCCGAGCATCACAGCAACACCAACCGTCACGCCAACAATTTCAATATCTCAAACACCAACCATCACACCCACTCCGACTGTCACACCCACCATAGACAATTGTGTTCATGGTATAAGCACAGATCAGGATGATGGTATCATCACAGACGGTGGTGTTTGTATAGATGTAGATCCAGAACCATCCAAGACACCCACCCCTACACCAACTCAATCACCAACACCAACCCCAACGATAACTCCATCCACTCCAACTACTCCTAACACGTTGTTGATGCTAGTGAATCCAGGTTCATGGGATCATGTGTCATGGACCGAGTTGTTCAAATGTAGTACAGATACTTACAACAATGACAATGGTGAATATATCATGCCATCGGTGACTTCTAGTGGGACGTCCAGAACAACCAGCATACATTCAAAATTAGGGGATTGGAACTGGGAGATGCAACAAATTGAAATTTCAATAACTCAAAGATGGATTATCACCGGCGTGGGCATGGGCCAACAATGGTTACGGCCGGATACTGTTGGTGACATACGCGCTTTCGATCAAAAACCAATAGAAACTGGTACATTGAACCAAGGTCAATCCATCGCATTTGACACCACGGTGTCTGCTGCTAGTGAGGGATCTCAATCTTTCGCAGGCGCTAATGATGAAAATAGCGATTTGTATAAACATTTAATGAAATGCGGAGGAAATCGCCCTGGTTATGATGAAATTCAATGGCCGGCATCTCCTATACCTGGTGTTGATTCTTTAGTACCTAGAGAAGCTGGTAAATTGGGTTGTAACACCAAGCTAGGGAAATGGCCCATAGGACAGACATGGGGATACGGACCTGCTGGAACAGTAGGAAAGCGATCAATACTATGTTTCAAGTTTACTAAAAAATAGCAAAGTTCGTCATTAAATAATTATACATCATGAGCAGAGTAAAAATAAGAGAATTAACAGAAGCGGAAAATTTTGATCCAGATACAGATTATGTCGCCATCGCGCAAGGAAATCCAGTAGCCACTCGAAAGTTGAAAGTGAGTGAAATTGCTGGAAGTGGTGCAGTCGGTAATTCTGATCTTGTGGTGTCTCCCTCTCGTAAATCTTCTACGTCTTTACCGATAACTGGTCAGAACAACACATCCTTCGCGATGAATGTGACTTTTCAATGGGTGGAGGCGAGCAATCGCACCATCAACGCGGAAATCAGCGCGGATGGTACAACCTGGCAAAGGGTCTTGTACTTCTCCAAAGCCGGTGGTGCTGGTTACGGCAGGAGACATCAGGGTAGTTTTTGGGTTCCAGTTGGATGGAGTTATCAAATAGTAGGCACCGGTGGTACGGTTGATGACTTATTCGAGAATAGTGTTGGTATTCAAACTAACAACGCACCAAGTGGAGGTGTTCCTATCAGTTCACCATTTTATTTTTGCGATAGAACCCGAGTGTCTGTTGGATCTGCAGTTAACGAAACGAAAATTGTAACTATTAACCCGGCTTTGAACGACGGAGTTAACAAATTATTAGCAGATGCGATAACAGCTTTTGGATCACACCCCTCAACAATTATAGTTGAAATGTATATTGATGTGACATCTTCTCCGACTGGAAATCGAAGAACAGAGATGTACGTTTCCGGAGATCCAAGTTTCGCAAAAACCACCAAAGCTCTCGCCAAGACCATTGGCGGAAGCCGGGATGATGCGGCTGCAACTGGTTGCGCCAATCTACAGGCGTTTGTTCCAATGGATCATGATCCTGGAACTGGCACTTATAACTTGTATTGGAAGTGGACCGGATTCACACCAAGTGAGTATTATATTGATGTTGTTGGATTCGGTAAATAACCTAACATAACAATTTATTATTGTTGGTTAACACCGGGTGTTAGAATAAATATTTTATATGGCCGGTAACACTAGATTTCACAATAAATATCATTTTGCGCAACATCACAGCAAAAAGACTTCTAAAAATGAGAAATACCCGGAAGCGACTACAGATCCACTTGCATCTGAAGACTTTCCATTTCAAGGGCAGTTTCATTCAGATGGATCATTGCAGATTCACCCAACTGAATCAACAGATCACAATCTGATAAAAAACGACACCACACTAGATGGAAACTTGATAGTCAACAAAAACACCGACATAAAAGGTGATTTAGTTGTCGAAGGTAATGTGACTCTCAAAGCAGATCCATTTGATGGTAGTCAGGTGATACAGATCGGTAATGATATAGATAATGAGTTTGATATAGTCAAATTCATCGCTTTTATTGATAGTGATTTTGTTCCAGACGTGACCAATCAACATGATTTAGGATCCAAGACCCGGATGTGGAGAAGAGTGTACACACATAATCTTAGTCTGAGTGGAGAGCTTGTGTTGGGAGATTGTGACGAACAACCATTCCGTGGCATGTATATAAACACAGAACAAAACAAGCCTGGTGGCGCGAGGTTGGGAATAAACACGTGCACACCGTCGCAAGAATTGCATGTTGTTGGTGATGGATTAATTTCTGAAAATCTCACAGTAAACAAGAATATAGAAGGTCAAGGTAATCTCTGGATTCATGGAAATGCAGATATTGATGGAGTTGTTACTCTTAAAAGTGGAAACTCAGTGCGGTGGGAGAATGACCTCACTCGTGTGTATGGTGACAGTGATAGTGTGACTGTTGACGCGACATCCACCATGAAGATAAACACCCCGGTGCAAGATTTTTCAAACCAAATCGTTTCTGTCACCTTGAAAGATTCAGTCAATGCGTATTGTGTTGATAATGGAACATTCGGAATTGACGCGTTAAACAATAGAGTTGGCATTGGAACATGTCAACCGGCGAAGACTTTGCACGTTGAAGGTGATGTGCTGGCCAACAGCGGTGAGATCAAATTAAATGCTACAGATAAAGTAGAAATTAACGGTGATAATCAGGTCAAATTGTACAGTGAAAATGACATTCATATTGAATCTGATTCAACCTCATCATGGCATGCGGCTGATTCAATCACTATTGCTAGTCCTGAGCTAGTAGCCATCGCTGGAAACATGAATTGGGATCTATCCAAAGTGGACATGACCACTCAACCAGTACAATTTATATTGAGAGATTCTTCAACACGCTCCGTTCAATTTGGTACATGTCTGTTGAACCTTGATGGAAAAAATCAAAGAGTTGGTATAAACACATGTGAACCATTATCCGGATTACATGTTAAAGATGATGTTTTGGTAGAAGGTACAATTAAATCAACTGGTGATGTGGAGATGGTCGGAGATGATGGTTTGTTCAAATTTGACAGATTGACTTTTGATGCTGGTGTGACGCTTTTCAAAGGCGGTAACATAGGCATCGGTGATACAGATCCTCAACATAAATTATCATTTTTATGTGGTGATAAGATCGGCACTCATGCAGTTCAAGGTAATACCACAATTGACAATCACATAATATTCTGTGAAGGTGTAGATAACTCCGCTGGATGGGATAATATGAAAATTAGCACTGCTGGTTCGTCAGATATTGTCATTAAACCAGGGCGTGCTGTTCAAATACCAGAAAACGTCGCTATTGGTGGGTCACTTAACAACGATTACCCAGAAAGCAAATTAGAAGTTCGTGGCCGCACCCACATGATAGGTGATCTGGTGATCGAATCATACACAAGCAATGGTGTTGGTGAAGATGCTATGACTTTACACAGCTACAAGCAATATGAGATTGGAACTTTCACCTCCCGATGTGGAACTTTAATAGGTGGTGATGATAACAATGTGGTGATTCGAATAGACAACCAATTCGCTCCACCTGGTGTTCTACATCCTGGTTTTGGTATTGTATATAATGATGAAAATTTCGCACCAACTACAGGACTGGTGTACAGTTCCTATGAAGATAACGGAGACAGAGTCGGATTTTTAGGTGTCAACACCAGTTCGCATAAATTCACTGACACGGTCAACAAGGGAGGATCCGGTACAATATACAACACAAATGTACATCTCAGCGGTTTTACTGTGATTAATGGAGATGCCTGGGTGGATGAAAACTTACATGTTAATAACGATCAAACAATTGATGGTAGATTGGATATCAACTGCGTTGGTACTGACCGGCAACCCGAGCAGAATGGATTGAGAATTCTCAAAGGTAGTTTGTTTATCACGAATGACCTCACCGAAGAAGCTAAAATGATTTTGGATACTAATGTACCAAAATTACCAAAACTTGGAGCGGATGATCTGGGTTCAGGGTCTGGCACGGTGTCAAATCTGTCATCCGGGCAAAAAGAACATTTAGCGTTGGATCTTAGAAACACTGCGGATGAAACCACTTTTGCTGTTCGGTATTCCGGGTCAAATGATGGTATAGCTGATAAAATAGGATTGGCCATGAGACCATACAACGGTGAGGCGCATCTAGGTATTGGAGCCATACCATCACAAAACGAACATTTGCATGTGTTTGGTAACGCCAAAATCACAGGTAATCTCACAGTAGATGGAACCGAAACCACGCTCAACACAGCAAATCTAGAAATTGAAGACGCGCATATAACTTTAAACAAATCAGAGAACTCTCCATCAACCACCAACAATCTATTATCAGGCGGGATGTGGTTCCAAGGAGATAACAATGAGATAGTCGGTTATGTACGAGTACATGACACAGATTTGAGCAAATTGGTTGCCAAGGCGCCAACTGGGCAAATCTTAGAATTTGACATAAATGGGGATCAGTTGTCAACTATCCAACTGGATGAGAGTGGACTTGATTTAGAGCACACGACTATTACCACTAATGACTCTAATGTAACGATAGATGATGCTGTTGTTGATATTAATGCGGATCTAACTGTAGAAGCTGCAAGTTTTGTTGATCAAGATTTGACTAGAGATTCCACAGATGTACAATTTGGTGATCTGGATTTAACCACGTCACTGAACATACCAGTTGGTACGTTTGGAACACCATCAAACATTGTAGATGCTGACTTGATCGATGGTTACATAAGATACAATGAAGACACTGATTCATATGAAGCGTCTAAAAATGGCTTGTGGCTTCCAATTGATAAGAGTCATATAATCAAAGACAGAGACGGTGACACATTCATAGAGGTGCATGAAGATGATAATGACACCATAACAACCAAGGTCAAAGATGTTCAGAAAATGCTCATTGATGAGGATGGTATAGATATCACCGCGCCAGTCACCATTGTGAGTGGTGATAGAAAATTGGCTCCAATGCTCAAATACGCGGTTGGATTCACCACCACGGACATCATGACCATGCCGGCCAATTTGACAGTCAAAGGATTAGGGGCAGATGCAGCGGAAGCACCAGTTGCAACAGGACCGGAAATGACCAATAAAGAAATAATAGTTGGTAACAAGTACGTGGTTGTAGATCATCGCGGTAATAATGATGTGGTTATTGTGCAAGTGTACACATCCACAGGTAAAATGATAATACCAGATGAAATCCATGTGGTCAATGGGCATAGGGTTTGTATAGATGTAACTTCTTTCCCGGCATTTGATGGTCGAGTAGTAATTTCGTTGTAATGAAGTATGGAGATGTATCACACGGGACGGTCGATGTTGATCAACCCTCCACAGTAAAGATATCTGATGGTGATGTTGCTTCTGTTCCGAACCCACCCAAGACCGGTGATATCAGATATAATCATGAGAGGGAAGTAACCGGTTTGGATGGAAATTCCGGCAAAGGGCAATATGAAATTTACAGAAATGGTAATTGGACAACACTACTAACAGAAATGGACATGACTTCGGATGTTGACGTGAAACAGAAAACAAAAGTTAGCGACAATGTAATATTCAAAATGATTGCTGATTCTCTGAAAGACACATTTATATCTGCTATTGGTAACATCTCTCTGATACAAGAAAATGACACCGCGATTCAATCACGAGGTCGTACATCAGGAAACACTGCTACATTCTGGCCCGGTAATCAGTATCAATACGGAGGCACAACACCACAGGAAAATTTAGAAACAAACGACGGAACAAGAGTGCTCCCAACATACATGGAAGATGTTCAATGGACTGGAGATAATGACTGTACTCACACCTGGAGTTACCTACCAGGTAACGTGTATACGATTGAAGACCGTTCCACTGGTAACAATCTGGTTGGTACATTCAAATCATACATAGGTAACGGTAAATTGTATGACGTTTTAGTTGATGATGGTGGTGAAGGTTACGATCCTCAAAACCCACCCCAGTTATTACTAGACACACGAGGAGGTCGTGGAGCGATTATAACAGCAGAAGTCGTAAGTGGTGTGCTGACTCGGATAAATGTAATTGAAAGTGGTTCTGGTTATCGTGCTGATAAGTTGAAAGTTATTGAAAAGGGTGCTCGGGCTCGTGTGTATGCAAGGTATCAAATAAACACTCAAGATGATGGCAATGGTACCGGCACTGTCAAGATAACAGATATCGAGGTGTTGAATGGTGGTGATGGTTATGAAACTTTACCGGAGGTTTTTATATCTGATGGTGGTCATAGTGCAATCATCGAACCAGTGATGGGCACCCAATCGTCTAGTGATAAAATTGTTGATGTTATTGTGAAAGCATCCGGATTTGATTATGAAGTGACTCCAGATGTGGTGATTAAATCAACCAAGGAACCTACCAGAGTAGCGTCGCTTACATGTCAGATAGGTAACAAAAAACTGCTCAATATCAAACTCATGAAACCAATACCGAGTAATTTTTTGTCTAATGGTCAAGTGCCTTTGACAATAACTGGAGGTGATCCAATAACAACAGCAACAGCATATATGAAAGTTGAGAATGGGGTAGGTGCTGAAGTGGTTATCACAGATAGTGGCTCAGGTTATGAATCTCCTCCGGAAGTGTCTCTTCCAGCTACATTTGATTCTCCAACCACAGGTGTGTCGGTCTTCGCGCAAGGAAACCCGAATCATCAGTTGGAGTTTACATTTGATATATTTCAAGCATGTGGTGTCAATTCAACTGATAAGCATTTATACAATATATCTTTGCTTAACAATTTATCTGGTACATTTCCTTTGTTGAGTCCTTACTCCGGTCAATTAGTGAAAATGATGGCTGAATTCGAACCAACATGGGCTCCCTTCACAAATTTCAATCATGCTAATTACGGTATATATAATTGTACTATTCAATTATTTGGTCAAAAATTTTATTATTCATCAGCAGTAACAGCCAGCTGGTTCGCTCAAGTAACTAAAAGCAGAAACACATGAAAACCGGAAAAATACACACTCAAGGAGAATACAATCAAGAACCGGATAAACATATCAATTTCGCGGAAGGTAATGATAACTCTTCAGCATTCACACTCAATCCAGGACAGGTTCGAATCAACAAAGATGATCAAACTCTAGAATTATTCACTAGAAGAGGATGGCGCGCCATCATGACGCAAGATCAAATCAGTGATGATCCAGATAGAAAACTTAAAGATGGTATTGGAGAGAAAATACAGACCGCGAAAAGAACTGGTGTGGTTGGATTGTATTGTCAAGGATCTACTAATGACACTGGGATTGACGATTACACAACCCGACCAGGTGGTGGTGCAATACCTGGTTGGATGACTAATCAATCGGAAGGAACTGGGATGGACTTTAACAAACAACTAGTGAATGAAGGTACAAATGTGTATCTGTTTAGACAGAATGCTAGCAGTAGCACTGTTGGTATCAACAATTTTCAATTGGTTATAAACGTCCCAGAATTTTTGAATATCGCTGATGCAGACAAGTACAATTGGAGATATTTCGCGATGGGTGGTCTGTCTGGTTACTGCATAGACTCCATAATGGCGCAAGCGACGATGGACGCGAACATTAACGTATTTGCTACACATGATGCACCTTCTCCAGATTTCACAAATATCAATGACACATCACCTAATTACGGTCAATTCACCGCGACTTTGAGATACAAATACGGATCTCCTAGCACCAGCGCATTCAACGCGATTTTCAACATATTGTTCATCGCGAAGAAGTTTAAAGGATTTGAATGAAGACTGGAGATCATAAGATATTGGGTAATATTGATCAGCTACAAACTGATCAATACTTTCAGTTGGCCAGTGGTACAGAAGATGCGAAACTTTCCGGAGGGGCTTTCCCGCAAGGTAGTGTGAGATACAACAGCACCATAGACAGGATGGAAGGAGTGGTGAGGTCCACAGATATCCATGGAGATCCACACCCAGGCCGATGGTCACCTTTTGTGATACCAAGTGAGATTGGTGCATGTGACCGGATGCTGCTGACATGTTCGCATCATATGTAGGTACAGTGTTGAACTCCGCGGAAGATGCTAAAATATTGTTCATTAACTTGAGGTATTCTACATCTCTCAACTTACCGAGTTTTCCTACAGGTAGATTTCTACCGAGCAATTGTTCCAAGGACGCTAATGACCCGGCAAATGTTATCGTCTCTGTAGATAATCTCGAAACATGCACAATTGCCACAAATCCTAACAACCCACAAATCAATGTAACTCAGAATGAAAATGTCAGTTGTTGTTCTTGGCAATCTTGTCCAACAACTGTACCAACTCAATCTAGTATGGTTCTAGATTTGTTCAATTATTTTGACATTCCAACTGCTGAAAGAAGAAATTTTTATATAACACCATATGCATGTATCAAAGGTTTTAACATGACTAATAGTGGAGGTCATTGTTACAATGTGTTAGGAGGAAAGATATTTCTACAACCAATCACAAGCAACCCGGAAGATCCTAGGTTCGGTCAATTCCGCGTGAGGTTGGAAAGAGCTCAACTAACAGACTTGTTAAGTTTTTCAGTTTATTTAACAATCAATCGATTTGACAATTTTGTACCCACATGTGAGAATCCCCCACCAATAGAACCTCCTCCCGCGATGCCTACGGATATCGTTATACACTGTACAGACGTTGAATTTAACACCAACACCATGAAAGATCTGAACATAAAAGATTGGATCGCGAACGAGTACTGGCAGTGGCAAAACCAACCGGTTAATGTGACTGTGAAAGTGCATCCAGGAGCTACTGTTGGTGCCGGTCCGGGTGGTGCGGCTGGTATAAATGCTAGCGACTTACCATCTACATCCACTATAACTATAGACGTATCCGGAACAGTGTTAGGTGCTGGAGGATCTGGAGGTAATGGAGAGGGTAATATACTATCACCAGCCACATTACTAGGTGTAGAATACCCGGCGGAAAACGGAGGAGATGGAGGCACCGCGATCTTAGGAGATGATAACCAGTTAACTATAAACAACACCACCACCGGTATGATCATAGGAGGTAGTGGCGGTGGAGCTGGTGCTCGTGGTGTTCGGACGTTCAATGGAGAGTTGCTTGCTGGAGCGAGCGGAAGCGGAGGCCAAGGCCGCGGTCCTGGAGGGGTATTAGTCTATGGTGGTTGGAAATCCGAGGATGGTATGATGTTAGATTCAACATTCTCTGATGGAAATAATGGAAGAGACGGTAATTTTACCTCTGGTGGTGTAAGTCATGATCCAGCGTGGAGATCCTCTTCATTTCTTATTCCGGGAAATTTCGCAGCTGTTGAAGGTTACGGCACGTTCAACAGAACCAATGCTCAGGGTGGTGATGGTGGTATTAATGCATCAGCTGGTGAGAATTCTACTTCTCTAGCAACCCCATCGCAAGGTGTGATATTGCTGAAAGATTCGACCAATTATACAGGTTCATTTCGAATAGCGAACAATCGTTACAATTTCAAGCAATGTCCGTCAGACACAAGAACGTGTTGGGATGGTTCGGTCAAAAACAGACGATCTGATAACAACTGCGAGTTTGATGATTGCCCGAATCCTCCTATATTAGATTTTGTAAGAGACAGTGTTACTGAGGAAAACACAATCAAGCTAGATTATCAATTACTCAATCATGGCAATGGTAACACCAGCCGAACGGTGCAGATTCGAATATTATTAGATGACGGTATTGATTTCCCGGATCCTACCGCGGTACCGATAGTTGTTCAACTTGTCAATGAAAGTAGAGACGCGTGGCACATCCCGAATGGGTTTATCGATGGTAAAGGTCGTACATTTACTTGGAATTACAATGTTAGTAAAATAGTTGAATTGAATTTCGAGATTCAAGCCAAAGACTTGACCGATGCTGGTGATGCACAAACCATACTTGACGGATCACCATATTTTGGTGATATAAAATTACAAATGCTTGGGTTCAGCAACGAGACTGTGGCTCAAGTGGAATTAAATGTTAGGAAACCTAGCACCATGGTTAATCTTGATCTGTCCAACAATGACGGTGTCAACTACGAGAGGACAAGTGATGATGGTAACACATTGTGGAACAACAAGGCCAATCATTGCCAGGAGTTCACTTTTGATGCTGATATAGTGCAACCCAGCGGAGTCACTATTGATGTGACCGGAATAGTTGGTAATTTCATTCTCAAAAAGAACGGAGACTGGCTTGGAGTGTGTCCACACACAATAACACCAACCGCTCCACATTCCACTGATCACACAAAATTAGAGAAAATCCCAACAGACAATTACACTATACAACCAATTGATTATATGGACAGTTACGCGTCGTACAATGGAGTAGATCAAAACACAGTTTGGTCGGATGCGGCTCCTATCAAAGGACCCACCACTCCTGGAGATCAACTCATGGTGGAATGTTGGTTCAGAGTGCCAACTGGGACTAGCAGTGGTATAATATTCAACAAAGAACGAGAATACGAACTAGGAGTCCAGCGGGTCGGTGCCGCTTTACAGTTGAGAGTAGCCACGTGGCATAATACTTCTCCGGACACATGGGGGTGGGAGTTGGTCCGGGCGGATCTAGAACATGACACATGGTACCACGTGGCATTGATACTCACTGCCACCACCACTGGTTACAACGCCACAGTCAGACAA
>MDTB01229175.1_pt1 | contig 18707 bp, 19 predicted proteins | sample 811161 | NCBI WGS metagenome assembly MDTB01 (sample SAMN05326650, study PRJNA326480) | marine metagenome | isolation source: seawater | place: Mediterranean Sea | collected 2009
GTAGCCGATGAAATATATATTCCGGAATTATCGGGTGTAGATTTAAGAGGTTTACATATTGAAGTTGAATTTTATAAAGATTTTCTTGATACTATAGGAATTACATATGAGGTAGAGCAGATTAGTCCATATAAATCAGCAATGGATCCATTTATTCGGAGCTCTATGTCTGCAGAAATGAAAGAAAATTTAGAGCAACTCTTTGATGATATTTATAATGATTATGTTGAGGCTATATCAAAAGGTAGGGGATGGACTCTTGAGCATACTAAAAAAATAATCGATGGAGGTCCTTACCGAGAAGATGAAGCAATAGAAGTAGGTTTAATAACAAATACAATTTATCCAGATGAGTTTAAAAAGCATATTAAAAAATATAATAATAAAACTGTAGTTTCATTACCCTTACATACTTTTGAAAAAAAAGATGAATATGTTGAGCATTGGGTAGAGAATAAAGATAAAATTGCAGTGATTTATGCTATTGGTGGAATCCAAATGGGTAAAAGTCAGAGAGGGTCCAAAGGACCATCATCAGTTATGGGTAATGAAACAATTACCAGGGCGATAAAGACTGCAAGAATGGATAAAAATGTTAAAGGAATTGTATTAAGAATTGATTCTGGTGGTGGCTCTGCGTTATCTTCAGATTTGATGTGGAAAGAAATTTATAATACAACAGTTTCTGATACAAAAAATATCAAACCGTTTGTAGCATCAATGTCAAGTGTAGCTGCATCTGGAGGTTATTATATTGCTTGTCAAGCTGATAAAATTATGGCGTCTTCAACAACTGTAACTGGTTCTATCGGAGTAATTTCAGGAAGACCTAATTTTAGTGGTTTAAAAAGTAAACTTGGAATTCAATCTGAGGGAATTAAATATGGTAAGCATTCAGATTATTATTCAGGAAATAAATTATGGGATACTGAGGAGAGAAAAATTTTAAGAGATGGAATTGAACATGTATATGGAAAATTTTTAAAAAGAGTATCTGACGGCCGTAATGCTTTGGATTCATTAGAGGTTCATGAGATTGGTATTGGTAAAGTATGGTCAGGTACAACAGCAAAAAAAATCAATTTAGTTGATGAAATTGGTAATCTTGAAGATGCAGTTAATTTAACTGCTGAAATTGCAGGTCTTGAAAAAGGTCAATTCCAAATTGATCAATATCCTAAGCAAGGTAGAAACAAAGGATTTAATTTTGGGAGAAATGAAATGAATATACCTTATTCAATTGAGTTTTCAGGTTCTTTGAAAGAAATTCAAGAAACTTTACAAAGTATTCCTAATTTTGAAAATGATCTTAATCAAATGGTTATACCTTATCGAATTATTATTCACTAATCAATAAATAAATCAGGTAAAATAGAATCTAAAAATGGAATTCCTTCATGCGTAAGTTGGAGGGAATTTTCATTTAAATCCAATTTTCCATTCCATCTTTTTAATCCAATTTTTAAATCAGTTTTCCAATTTGGATTTATTTTATTTAGTTTTTCAATTTGAATTCCATTTTTAAGTCGAAGCCCATTTAATAATACTTCATTAAATAGTGATGAGTAATCAGTTTTTTCGTTACTATTTATGGGGTTTTTAAATTTATCTAATCTTTTTAAGTATTCATCTAAAGATCTTACGTTCCACCAGCGATTTCTCATATTAAATCCATGAGCTGATGGACCAAAAGCTAAATAAGGTTCTGTATTCCAGTAATGTAAATTGTGATTACATTCAAAACCAGGTTTAGAAAAATTTGAAATTTCATAATCTGAATAGTTTTTTATTTTTAAAAAATCTCTAATAAATAATAACATTTCTAAATCAGACTCATCTTTAGGCATGATAATTTGTTTTTTTTTAACCAATTTATTCAGCTCAGTACCTGATTCAACAGTTAACGAATATGCAGATATATGATTTGGATTTAAATCCGTAATTAACTTTAAATCATCTTCTAGCATATTCAAAGTTTGATTAGGAATAGAAAAAATTAAGTCTATGTTAACATTCTCAAAACCAACATCTCTTGCAGTATTATAAGTCTCTAAAGCATTTTCTTTAGAGTGACTTCGTGTCAAAAATTCTAATAATTTAGGTTGAAGTGATTGAAATCCCATGGAAAGTCTATTCACACCTGACTTTCTAAATCCTGCTAATTTTTCTTTTGGAGCTTCTCCTGGATTTACTTCCATTGTTAATTCTAATATATTATTCATAGGGTAGTTTTTAGCTAAGCAATTCAATATAGAGTCAAGTTGTTTATTAGTAAGTAAAGATGGTGTTCCACCTCCAATAAAGATGGTATTTATCTTAAATTCAAATTGATTTTTATTTCTATAAAGTTCGATTTCACGACAAAGCATTTCAGTGAAATGTTCTCTTTGATGTTCTCGTTCAGTGATTGAATAAAAGTCACAATAAATACATTTTACCTTACAAAAAGGAATATGAATATAAATCCCTGCTGTTTGCATACTTAGAAAATAGTTTTTATTATCTGTTTTAAATATTTTGAATCAATTTTATCAAATTGATTCGTATGTTTACCATCTATATCTAAAATTGCAATTAATTGATTTTTATGAAATACGGGTAAAACAATTTCAGATTTTGTAATAGAATCACATGCAATATAGTTTGGAAATTTATTCACGTTTGGTACGATGATTTCTTCTTTTAATTCATATGATTTACCACAAACACCTTTACCTTTTTTAATTGGTGAACAAGCAATTACATCACCTTGATAAGGTCCAATTTCTAATTGGTTATTTTTTATTATGTAATATCCTACAAAAACTAGGTTAGGGATAAACTTCATAATTAATGTAGAACTCAATGCCATTTTGCTAATAATAGAATATTTATCAGACTTTAGAAAAACACATTTATAAATAAGTTTATCATAAAATTCAAATTTCATATTAGTTAGAATATTCTTTGATAAAGAGTTTAATTCCCACATAAATCATTACTGTAGTAAGAAACAGAATTCTTACCTTTTGTTTTATAAAATTATCTATATTATTAATGATTAATTTTCTTCAACTATATATATTTTTAAAGCAATAAAATAGTTATAAAATCTATTTCCTAAGAAAAAGAAGGTAAGTCCAAAAATTGTTAAATAAATTAAGTTCATTTTAAATTAGTAATTTTGGTTGAGAATGAATCTGTTGTAATTTATTGTAATTTATTTTTAAAAATTAAAGTTAATATATTTTAGTTAAAAAGTTAGTAAATAATAGTTTCTATATTCTATCTTTTGCACAATCTAAATTAAGGATTAATTATAAATAATAGTATATTATTAATTATTCCGATTTTATTCTTTGTCTATAAAATTTTTATTAACTTTTAAATTAAGTCGATGCCTTTAACTTTTTTGTGTTATTTTTAAGAATTTTATGTTTTTTATATTATAATTTAGGAAAAAAATTACTTTTAAATGAAAATTTATTATATCGCATTAATTTTTACCTTTTTATTAAATTTTTTAAAAACAGAATCTTATTATGAATATTGGCCAAATGATTCTATTAAAATTGAAGGTGAATATCTAAATGGTTATAAATCTGGAAAATGGGAGTACTATAATTTAAATGGTAAAGTTTGGAAATATGAAATATTTAAAAACGGTAAATTAATTGATCAAATGACTTGGCATATTTTTAAGCCAAAAAAACTTAAAATCGATTCATCTAATTCAGAATCAAGTATAATTTCTAATATTGAAAATAAAGATATTGTAAATTTACAATTAAAGGATTCAACTAAAAATAAAAATTCTTTTTTAGAAGGTTATACAGGAACTTGGATTGAATATCATGATAATGGAGTATTGAATTCTGTGATTCAATACATGAATGGATTAAAACATGGTAAAGCTAACTATTATGATGAAAATGAGAGACTAACTCGAACTGAAAGATATTTATCTGGAAAAAAACATGGGAAATGGATTTGGCACGGGGAAAATAATAGAGTAAAAGAAGCTGGTTATTATAATATGAATAAAAAACATGGGAAATGGATTATATATGACAAAGCTGGGAATCAAATATCAGTTAAGGATTTTAATTAATATTTGATAATTAATAAATGAAATTCATTTTTAAATTACATCATAAAATTATTACTATTTTCTTTTGAAACAGATTTCAATTATTTCAATATCAATTTTCTTTTTTGGATTATTTTTCTTTCGTAATACAATTAATGCAGATACTCAGGTTGTATTAAGAGTCTCTGGTATGGAAAATCCCAAACTTCAATTAAACTTAGAAAAAGATTTGATAAACTTAAATGGAGTGGGTAATTGTGAAACTTCACTTTCTACAAAAACAATTATCCTTAAAATTGATGATGGTAAAATTGGTGAAAAGGAATTACACAGAATTTTGAATAAATGGAATTGTAATATTGAAGAATTCCATTTTCATAAATTATATTAATTATTTTCCAGTAGAGCCAAATCCTCCAGAACCTCTAGTTGTATCTGATAAACTCTTTTTTAATTCATATTCAATTGGAGAAGCATTTGTTGCAACTAATTGAAAAAGTCTTTGACCTTTTTCTACAGTATATTCAAAATCCTTAATATTATCACACATTGCCATAATTTCTCCTCTATAACCACCATCAATTAATCCTATTGAATTTGCCATTCTTAATGGAGTCTTGGATATACTTGAGCGAGGTAGTAAATAGTATGCTTTCCCATCCTCTGGTTCACATGAAATGTTTAGTTTAATAACTTTAGTTTCACCAGGTCGAAAAAATATCTTCTCCGGTGAATATAAATCTAGCCCTGCATCTCCTTGATGAAAATGGCCATGATTTGCATACATTTCTTTGGCTACATCTGTAAGTGGTTTAATAAATAATTTCATTATTCTCCTTATTTTAGATAAATACTTTAATTTAAACTTTTATATGGAATAACTTATTTAATATGGTTTTTATACTAATAGTTTGGCTCTGTCCAAGCATTATTATCCTTTATCAATTCAATTAAAGAATCTACTGCATTTTCACTTGGAATATTTTTCTTTACAACTTCCTGACCTTTATAAAGAGAAATCTTATTTTCGCCAGTGCCAACATAACCAAAATCTGCATCAGCCATTTCTCCAGGACCATTTACTATACAACCCATTATTCCAATTTTCAACCCTTTTAGATGGTCAGTTTTTGCACGAATTTTCGCAGTAGTTTCTTGTAAATCAAAAAGAGTTCTTCCGCAACTTGGACATGAAATATATTCAGTTTTAGATATTCTGGTTCTTGTGGCTTGTAAAATATTAAATGATAATTTATTTAAATTTTTATCATTTTGCGTGAGCCAGAGTCCATCACCAAATCCTTCTAAAAATAATCCACCTATTTCATAAGAGGCTAATAATTGAACTTCTTCAAGCGAATTATTTTTATAATTCTTTTTGAAAATTATAGGAAACTTAAGGTTCTTTTCTTTCAAATTAAAAAGTACTGAGCGAATTGATTGAAAGCTATCTGAATCATTCAATTCCAAGATAATTACAAATTCACCATTAGTATTTTCACAAAATGATTTTAATTCATTTAAAGCTAAAAATTTAAAATATAATAGATACTTTTTAGAAAATAGTCTAAGTTCTCCAGGAATCGGAATTTCTAAATTTGTATTTTTACAAAATAAAAAGTCCGGAGATTGTTCTGAAATTGACCATTTATCTAATTGATTTAAGTAATTAAATCCTAAATCAGACAAATGGTGAGTATTTGGATTATCAATCAAAAAATTAGAGACTACAATTGGAGGAGATTTACTACCAATATTTTTAATTTGAATTGTATCTCTTCTATGATACTCATATGGATTGCCAATATAGTTAATTTTTTTTATTTTAGAATTAAAAATATCATTAGAATCATTAAATGGTTTAACTAATTGTTTAGCAACAGGTATTTCAAATTCAGGTTCCTCAGTTAATGATACTCTTATAGTATCTCCAATTCCATCAGATAAAAGTGTTCCAATTCCAAGAGCAGATTTAATTCGTCCATCTTCTCCTTCACCTGCTTCTGTAACTCCTAAATGTAATGGATAATGCATGTTTTCAGCATCCATTTTATTGACTAATAATCGATATGCATGGACCATTACTAATGGATTACTAGATTTCATTGAAAGAATTATATCATGATAATTATTATCTTCACAAATTCGAATAAACTCTAATGCGGATTCAACCATACCAAGAGGTGTATCTCCATAACGACTTAATATTCTATCTGAAAGTGAACCATGATTAGTACCAATTCTCATGGCAGTACCTTCTTCAAGGCATAAATTTACTAAAGGACTAAATTTATCATTAATTTTTTCAAGCTCAATATTATATTGTTCATCTGTATATTCATGAACTTCAAACTTTTTACGGTCTACAAAATTTCCAGGATTAATCCGTATTTTCTCAACATATTTTGATGCAACTTCAGCAGCACGTGGTGTAAAATGAATATCAGCAATTAGCGGTGTAAAGTAACCTCTTTTTTTTAATTCAGTTTTTATGTTTTTTAGATTTTCAGCCTCTTTAATACTTGGGGCAGTAATTCGGACATATTCACAACCTGCATTTATCATACGAATACTTTGTTCAACGGTTGCAACTGTATCCATAGTATTAGTTGTAGTCATCGACTGAACTCTAATTGGATTATCACCACCAACTTCAATACCACCTATATTAACTACAGAAGATTTTCTTCGAATATAAGAACTTAATGATTGACAGAATTTATTGGATTTATTACTCATAAATTTAAAATTATACTTTCGGGATTTCAGATTTTTTTAATCTGCGATATTTACCAACTTTTAAATTTCCTAAAGATAAGCCAGCAAAAGATTCTCTATGAAGATCAACTACTTTTGATCCAATCGCGGTAATTATTCTTTTGACTTCTCTTTTTTTACCTTCTTTAAGAGTAATCATCCAAAAATATTTTTTTCCTGATTTTCTAAGAAAAAATATTTTACCACGTGCAATTGTACCGTCTTCTAATTGAATCCCATTTTTTAACTTCTGTAAATTATTTTTAGTAATATCAGTATATGTTGATGCAGTATAAACCTTTTCAATTTCATATCTAGGATGAGTCAATTTATTTGCTAGTTCACCATCATTAGATATTAAAAGTACTCCAGTTGTATCTCTGTCTAATCTACCAATAGGAAATAATCGTTCTTCATTAGGAAGATAATCCATGACAGTCGTTCTATTACGATCATCTGTTACCGAAGATATAACTCCTTTTGGTTTATTAAAAAGGTAAACAACCTTTTCATTTTTTAAATTAATAATTTCACCTTTTACGCGTACACAATCCTCATCAGTTACTCTAAATGAAAAGTTAGTACAGATTTCATCATTAATCTTAACTTTTCCTGAGGCAATAATTTTATCACATTTTCTGCGTGAAGCAACTCCTGCATGAGCTAAAAATTTATTCAGTCGCATCAAATAGTGTAGTTGGTGTATTTCCTTCACTGATTAATTCTGTTAATTCTTTCAGTTTTGGTAAATCAGTTATTTTATTTAAACCAAAGCACTCTAAAAATGCTTGTGTTGTACCATAAAGCAATGCTCTTCCTGGACTTTCTTCTCTTCCTTTTAATGTTACTAAATCTTTTTCTAATAAAGTTTTGATTACACTATCACAATTGACACCTCTGATATACTCAACATCATTTTTACTAATTGGCTGTTTGTAAGCTATAATAGAGAGTGCTTCTAATGCTGCTTGTGTTAGTTGTATCTTTCTAGATTTGTTATATAATCTTTGAATATACAAATGACAATCTGGTTTAGTTAAAATTTGGTAACCATTAGCAATTAATTTGATGTAAATCATTTTTCCTGTTTTTAAATATTCAGAATTTAATTCTAATATAATTTTATTTAAATCAATGTTTTCATTAGGAAATATTCCATTAATTTGTGATTGAGTTAATGGTTCAGGAGCTGCAAATAAAAGAGCTTCTATATATTCTTTCATAGTATTTTTGCTTCTAATTTGATCTCACCAAAAGTATTATCTTGAATCAATAAAAGCTCCTTATTTTGTATCATTTCTAAAATTGCCATGAATTTAACAATAACTTTTAATTTAGTCATAGATTGTTGGAATAAATGTAAAAATGATATTTTCTTAATTTTTGTAAATTGAGATCGAATTTTTTTCAATTCAGTTGAAATATTAAATTCTTCAATATCTAATTCATAAATATTTTGTTCCGGAAGATTTTTCATTAGCTTATCAAATATTATGAGTAAATCTACTAATTTAATATCTTGCATTACATCAGAAAGACTTTCTTCTTGATAATCAATATTTTCTTTTACAGCTTTAGGATATGACATACTATGAATCTCTTGTAATTTTTCTAATTCATTTCCAGCTTCTTTAAATCGTTTATACTCCAATAATTGTTGAACCAAATCTAGTCTCGGATCTTCAATTAATTCTTCACCTTCAGACTCGGGTTTAGGTAAGAGCATTCTAGATTTAATCCTCATTAGCATAGATGCCATTAATATAAACTCACCTGCAACTTCAATTTTTAAGAGTTTCATCATTTCAACATAACTTAGAAATTCGTTAGTAATTTTATGAATGGGAATATCATAAATATTAATTTTATCTCTACTAATAAAAAAGAGGAGTAAATCTAATGGTCCTTCAAAATTTTGTATTTTTATTCTATAATCCACGACTATCTCGGAAAAGGTACTAATCCAATTTTACGGTATACTTTAGATAAAGTTCGTCTTGCTTTATATCTTGCTTTTTCTGTTCCTGACTTTAATATTTTATTTAAATAACCTTTATCTTTTATAATTTTATTATATTCATCTTGAATAGGTCTTAAATATTCAACACATATTTCACCTAATTCATTTTTTAATTCTGAATACATTTTTCCTTTAAAGTACATAGTTGAACTTTCAATCGTTCCTTTTGTTAAAATAGAATGAAGAGTTAATAAATTAGCTAGTCCTGGTCTATTTTGATTATATTCAATATTTGTATTAGAATCTGTGACAGCTCTTTTAATTTTTTTCATTATAATATCCGGAGTATCTAAAAGAGCTATAAAGTTATTTTCGTTCTCGTCAGACTTTGACATTTTCTTATCTGGTTCTTGTAAGCTCATAATTCGTGCACCAAATTTAGGAATAAAAGGTTCTGGAATTGGAAAAGTATCTGAATAATTATGATTAAAGCGTTGTGCCAAATTTCTGGAAAGTTCTAGGTGCTGTTTCTGGTCAGCACCTACTGGTACTAAATCTGCTTGATAAATTAAAATATCAGCAGCCATTAATACAGGATAAGTAAATAATCCTGTATTTATATTTGATGAATTATTTTTCGATTTATCTTTGAATTGAGTCATCCTATTTAATTCACCAAAATAAGTAAGTGTATTTAATACCCATGTAAGTTCTGCGTGTTCAGGTACATGAGATTGTATAACAATTGTATTTTTTTCAGGATTAATTCCACATGCTATATATTGAGCAAGAAATGACATACATCTATTTCTTAACTCAGATGGGACTTGTTTAATTGTTAATGCATGTAAATCTACAATAAGAAAAATACTATCATAATCGTCTTGTAAATTCACCCAATTTTTTAAAGCTCCAATATAATTTCCAATGCATAATTTACCCGAAGGTTGAATTCCTGATAATAAAACTTTTTTCTTTTGCGTCATCTTAATTTTTTAATTGTTCCATAAATAAATAAGGCTTCCATGCATCTTGTTTTTTTCGTACTGATTGTTGAAAATAAGTTAGCATTGATGGTTTTTTAGGTTTTCTTAACAAAGGCATATTACTTTCTTTTGGTGTTCTATTATTCTTTTTATGATTACAACTAGTACAAGCAGCAACTAAATTTTCCCATGTTTCTTTTCCACCACGTTGTTTTGGGATTATATGGTCTAAAGTCATAGGTTTATTTTTAACAGCACAATATTGACAAATATAAGAATCTCTTCTCAATAAATTTTTTCGTGTTAAAGGTATTGCTTTTGGATGATAATTAATATATTTTGTTAATCGAATTACACTTGGAAGATTTAGAGAAAAATTTATTGAGTGAATTTTTTCATTATATTTTTCTAAAATTTCTACTTTTTTATCCATAAAAAGTGCTACTGCTCGTTTAGTTTTTGTTATAGTTAGAGGTTGATAGTTTTGATTTAATACAAGCACTCTTCTATTTAAAAGTCCATCCATTATTTTATTAAATTTTCAATACTTTTAGAACAATAATACATAGAAAACAAAGAATCATCATAGTTCTCATTCTTTGAATTGAAACTATTAATTTTAATATATCCAGATGAATGGATATAATTATCATTTCCTAGTGAAATGGCGATATGATTTATCATATCATTTTTTAAAAAAAAGATTAAATCTCCTACGTTATTTTCTTCTTTTGAATGTTCTTTCAAATTACCATAATTAAATTGATCTTTTGAGTCTCTTGGTAAATTAATACCACAAAATTTAAAAATGGTTTGGACAAATCCTGAACAATCAAAACCATAACTACTTCGACCGCCCCAAACATAAGGTGTGCCTAAAAATAATTCTGCTATTTGTTTTATAATTTCTCTAATTGATTTACCTTTTTTGAATCCATTGTCTTGTATCCAACCAGTATTTAAATTTGGTAAGATAATTTGATGCCACCATTGATTCTTAATTTTTTTTGTCTCAACTACTGGTAGTCTAGAACCGAAAGTACAACTTATAATTGGATTACATTCTTCATCTGGGTAAGAATGAATTACTCCAATTTGATTAGTTTCTATATAAGTGGCAAAGTTTAAATTAGAACTTTCATTTTTTATTGTATAAAATTTATTAATCCAACCTTCATAATTATCAAATTGTCGAACTTTATACCAATTTACATTTTGATCTAAAATATCTAATCTTTCCCATAACAAGCTTTGAGATATCATCTCAGATTGAAAACTTGGACCAGCAAAAATTCCTGCAACAGTTACATTTGTAATTAAAGAGTTCAATTAATTTTTAATATATTCAATTAACATTCTTCCAATTTCAGTATTATCCATGAAAGCATCAAAAACTTCTGCACCTGGACCAGTTGCAAAAATAGGTACAAAATTTGCAGAGTGATAATCTGAAGTAAATCGAATGTCTAAATCACCATCAGCACCATCATGAACTGCAACACCACCACATTCATGATCTGCTGTCAATACTACCAAGGTTTTTGGGTTTTCTTCTTGATAATCTAATATAAAATGAATTAGCTCATTTAATGATTGCATTTCACCTTTAATATACTCTGCACTATTTGAATGCCCACCCCAATCTACTTGTGATTCCTCAATCATTATAAAAAATCCATTACTAGCATTTTGTAAATAATTTAAAGCAAATTGTGCCATTTTTGTCGTAGAAGGATTTCTTCCTTCATGTACTTTTGGCATTCCATCTTGAGAAAATAATCCTAAAATCTTTTTTTTAAAATTGATTTTAGATTCTAAATTTTCTATAAACTGCCCATTATTTTGTTCAAATATTTTGATTAAACTATCAGGCCAAAATTTTTTACCGCCACCTAAAATTAAATCCACATCAGAGTGCGCATATTGTTGAGCGATTTCAGCCTCTTTTTTTCTATAATCAACATGTGCAGCAAAAGATGCAGGCGTTGCATGTGTGACACTTGATGTTGCTACTAATCCTGTTAACATATCTTTTTCTTCGGCCCATTCAAGCATAGTTTTTACAGGCATTTTTTCTTTATCAACACCAATTGCACCATTATAAGTTTTTAATCCTGCAGAAAGAGCCGTTCCACTTGCAGCCGAATCTGTCACTCTCTTGCATGTAGAAGCACATTCTCCATCATTTGGATGCGTAGCTACAAGACCAATATGATCAAAACGAGCTGGAGCAAAATCACCATTTGCATAATAAGATAGTGTATACTGACCTATTCCAGTTCCATCTGCAATTATAAAAATTATCGACTCAGGAATTTCTTCAGGCCAATCAGAAAGTTTATAATTTGTATGCTCTTTACTTGGAATTTGATTACTTTTTTCTTCTTGTAATGCAAGTCCATAAATATTATAACAACCAATAAAAATTGAATAAAATAGTATTAAAAGATATTTCATTTTATTATCCTTAAAAATTTTCTTTTTCCAACTTTCAGTACAAACTCTTCACCGGGTTTAATTTCAAAATGAAGGTTTATAATTTTTTCATTATTTAATTTTACTGCACCCTGTTTTATCATTCTTTTTGCATCACCATTGCTTCCAACTAATTTATTTACAACCATAATTGAAATTAATTTTTCTGGATTTGATACAATATATTCATCTATTTCATCTGGGATATCTTTTTTGATAAATAATTTATCAAAATTATTTTGAGCCTCCTGAGCTTTTTCTTCCGAATAATAAAGGGAAACAATTTTTCTTCCTAATTTTCTTTTTAAATCACGTGGATTAGATTCATTATTTTCTAAATCAGATTTAATGAAATTTAGCTTTTCTTGGGTAATTGTTGTTGCAAATTCAAAATATTTAGAAATTAAATTATCAGGAATCGACATAGTTTTCCCAAACATATTAACAGGAGAATCCGTTAAACCAATATAATTATCATAAGATTTTGACATCTTCTCAATTCCGTCGGTACCTTCAAGAAGTGGGGTGGTAATAATTACTTGAGGAGCTTGTCCTGCTTCTCTTTGTAAATCTCGTCCTACAAGTAGATTGAATTTTTGATCAGTCCCACCAAGCTCAACATCAGCTTCTAAATGAACGCTATCAAATCCTTGAGCTAATGGATATAAAAACTCATGTACAGAAATAGGGATTCCACCGTCATAACGCTTTGTAAAATCATCTCTTTCAAGCATTCTAGCTACAGTGTATTTTGACGCTAATTTAATCACATTAGAAAAGTTCATTTTACCTAACCAAGAGGAATTATATACAACTTTTAATATTTTTTTGTTTAATATGATTCCTGCTTGATCAATGTAAGATTGTGCATTTTCCTTGGTTTCGTCCATAGTTATTTGTGGACGTGTTTTATTTTTTCCTGTAGGATCGCCAATCATTGCGGTGAAATCACCTATAAGTAAAATTCCAATATGACCTAGATCTTGGAATTGCCGTAGTTTTCTGAGTAAAACTGCATGACCTATGTGTAAATCTGGTCGAGATGGATCACAACCAAATTTTATTTTCATAGGTATTTTTTTTTCTATGGACTTCTCGATTTTTTTTGCTAGTTCCTCTTCTGGAATAATTTCTTTAATACCTCTTTGAATTATATCCATCTGTTCGTTGACAGTTGGGAAAATATTCATAATGAAATTTTTTGTCCTTTAAATGTTCTCTGTGTTTGTCGTTCTAAATCTTTTTTCATAATTGATTGCCGTTTATCCCAGTTTTTCTTTCCTCGAGCTAATCCGAACTCTACTTTCACTTTACCATTTTTAAAGTACATTGAAAGAGGAACCATGGTAACTCCTTTTAAATCAACTTTCTTTTTAAGATTGATAAGTTCTCTTTTATGTAATAATAATTTTCTATCATGAACAGTTGTATGTCCGCTATATCCTGAGTGAGAATATTCTGCAATATGCATTCCAATAACCCATAATTCATTTTTTAAAAATTTTATATATGATTCTTTCACATTACCATTACCTTCACGAAGTGATTTGACCTCGCTACCTTGAAGTACAATTCCTGCTTCAAACTTTTCTAGTATATCATAATCATATCTGGCTTTTTTATTAGAAGCTATTAATTTTATACTCATTAATTTAGACCGTTAAAGATATTATAAACACGTGCAACCTCATAACCAATTACCCCACCAGCAACGCTTACATTTAAGCTTTGTTTTATCCCAAACATTGGTATTTCAACATGATCTTCAGCTAAATTTAACAGCTCATCAGATACTCCTGAAACTTCATTGCCTAAAATAAAACAACATGGGAACCCCCAATTATATTGATGGATATTAACCGAACGAACTGACTGTTCAATTGCAACTAGCTTTATACCTAAGGATTTAATATTTTCAGCAGCTTCAAGAGGATTTTTAAAATGCTCCCATGGGACTGATTTTTCAGCACCTAGTGCAACTTTAGCTAAATCATCTCTTGGGGGATAAGCTGTATACCCGCTAAGCCATACTTTTTCAGCACCAAATCCATCTGCTGTTCTGAATATTGCACCCACATTATGTACAGATCTCACATTCTCAACCAAAATTGAAATTGGTAATCGTTTCATTTTTTTTATTTCTTCTAACGTTGGGCGGTTCGCCTTCAATTCATCATTTGAAATTTTAATTTCCAATTATTTACCCTTCGGTTCAAATATTGTAGTATCTGCAAATTCAGTAAAGGAAAAATCAGTAATTTTAATATCTACTGTATGTTTCTTTTTTAAATCATTAACTGTAACTTTTGAAGCAATTTTATAATTATCCACTAATTTAAATTCAACACATTCAATGGACCTTAATATTTTATTTTTCTTGTTATAAGTTTCGACTTTGTAAATAAATTTAAATTTTTTATCAATATATATTAGCTTCTTTTGTTGATCAATATTAGAAATTGATTCAATAATTAATTCATCTGAATTTTTTATTATTGAGTTTTGATAAGCAAAAATTACTTCTTCAGTCAATTGTAATTCCGAAATGTCGAAATCATTTCTTTTAGGCTTTTTATTGGAAATATCTTTAAGCTTTCCAGTTACAGGCATTGTCATCCATATTAAAGGAGTTGAATTTCCAGTAAAAGTATGTTCCCACAGTTTAACACCTGATTTTCTTTTTGGTTTAAAAAATTCAATTAAGGTTAATCTTTTTTTCTTAGAATTATGAGGCCAATAAATTTGGATTTTAACTTTTTGGGATTTTTTGATTTCTCCATTCTTAATTACACTTGATTCAATAATCATAGACCTATTTATATTGTTAAATAGGTTAGATATTTGAATTAAAATTTTATTTGCATCTGACTCAGCGAGCAATATTGAGAAAACAAATAAGTAAATTGGTAAAATATATCTAAAATTCATCTATGAAAATTAAGAAAATCTAATGTTCTAATAAATGAATAATAACTACTTTGAGATAGTAATTATCAATTAATTTTTGAAGTAGGATATGAACCATAAGTTAAAAAAAGGAAAATTTTTGAATAAGCAAAAGATTTTTTATCATATTAACATTGAAAAACCTCAGACTCAGACTATTAACGTTACTTTGAAATTTGATATTTCGGATTTTAAAAAAATCAAGATTCAAATGCCAGTTTGGACTCCTGGATCATATAAAATTAGAGATTTTTCAAGAAATGTTTCAAATGAATTAGTGAAAATTGATGGAAAATCTGTAGAATTTAAAAGAGTTGATAAATGTACATGGGAAATTGATAATTTTACTTCTAGTAAAGAAATTGAATTTAATTATGATGTTTATGCACATGAAATGACTGTTAGGACAAGTTTTGTTGATCATACTCAAGCTATTTTAAATGGTGCGAGTATTTTTGTTTACTGTCCAAATGGAAAAGAGAATGATATTCAGTTAAATATTTCATATCCAGATTCTTGGAAAAATATTGTAACGGGATTACAGTTTGACGAAAATAAAGATTTATTTTTTGCAAATAATTATGATGAACTTATTGATACACCTATTCTTATTGGTAATTCAGAAATTTATGATTTTAAAGTTGATAAAACTCCCCACCAATTTGTAATAGTTGGACAAGGTAATTATGAAATTAAACCTATTTTAAAAGATACTGTTACAATTATATCTAAATTCAAAGAAATCTTTGGTGATTTACCTTATGATAAATATGTATTTATAACACATTTATATGATAATCAATATGGTGGATTAGAACATTTAAACTCCTGCCATATTGTTTATGATCGATGGCAGTTTAAGGACAGAAATAAATATATTAAATTTATTAGTCTTGTTGCACATGAGTATTTTCATACGTTTAACGTAAAGCGAATTCGCCCCATTGAACTAGGTCCATTTAATTACCAAACTGAACATTATTCAAAAATGCTTTGGCTTGCTGAAGGAGTAACATCATATTATGATGAATATATCTTAAAACGCGCTGGAATAATTGATATTAAAGAATATTTTGAATTACTCAATTCAAATTTTACTCGATATTTTAATATTCCAGGAAGAAGTATACTTTCAACAAAAGATTCTTCATTCCTTGCATGGATTAAGCTATATATTCCTGATGAAAATTTTATAAATAATGGGATTTCTTATTATTTGAGTGGGGGACTAATTACACTTGTTATGGATTTAAAAATAAGAGAATTAACGAATAGCAAGAAGAGCCTTGATGATGTTTATAAATTACTTTGGCAAAAGTTTAAGGTTGATGGAAAAGGAATTAAAGAACAAGAATTTTTTAATTTCTGTAAAGATATTTGTGGTAATGAATTAAAAGAAATTCAGGATTATTTAAATGAACCTAAAGAGGTTGATTTTGAATCAGCATTTGAACCATTTGGAATTAAATTTACTCCAACACATAAAAAAGATGATGAAAAAGAGGCTTCATGGCTAGGTATTCAATTTGATGTTAAGGATAAATTAATTTTTAAATTTGTTAAATCTGATGGTCCAGCATATTTGGCCAATTTATCTCCTGGAGATGAATTGATTGCCGTGAATAAATCCAGAGTTACCGTGAAGAATAGAGATAATTTGCTAAGTTCGCTTTCTACTAAATATGAAAATGAGTTTTTAATTAATAGAATGGGTGATATCATTAAATTAAATATTAGACCTGAAAAACAACCATTCAATAAATTTGATTTGGTAAGAGTTGAAAATCCTACAGAAAGCCAAAAGCACTTATTTGAAAATTGGCTGAATTGTAAATGGGAAGATAAATAGCTCAATTGAATAATGTTGTTATTTTGTTAAATGGTGATTATCCAAGTCATGGAATTCCATTATTTGTATTAAATAAATCAGATTACATAATTTGCTGTGATGGTGCGGTCAATCAATTAGAAAAATTTGGATTAAGTCCTTATTTAATTATTGGTGATTTAGATTCAATAAAAGTATCCTTGAAAGAAAAGTACAAAGATAAAATAATTGGAATAAAAAGGCAGACAGATACTGACTTGGAAAAGGCCTTGAAATATTGCATTGAAAATAATATTGATGATGTAAAAATTTTAGGAATTGCTGGTAAACGAGACGACCAATATTTATCAAATATATTTTTAGGATTTGAGTATTCGCAAAAAATAAATATTGAAATGTATTCAGATTTTGGGTCATTTCATTTCGTTAAAAAAGAGCAAACTTTTGAAAGCTATAAAGGACAGAAAATATCAATATTTAGCAAATCAGAAGAAGCTAAAATAAAAACAAAAAACTTAAAGTATCACTTGAATAAAGAATCTATACCATATTTATATTCAGGTGTTAGCAATCAGTCGCTTTCAAGTAGATTTTCACTAGAAGTTACAGGTGACTCTGTAATGATTTATTTATTATATAGGAATTAATATGGAAAAAATCTTTTCACTTTATGATAGTGCAAACATTTTTGCAAATTGGATTTTTATAATCACTGCAATAATATTGAGTTATATTGGACATTTAGTTTCCAAGAAAATATTCAATTCTATTGTAACTCGGATAATTATCAAAAGTAAAAATAATTGGGATGATATTTTGGTAAATGTTGGAGCCTTGGACAGAATTAGTCTTTTGGTTCCTATGGTTATTATTTATTCCTTTTTGCCATTTTTCCCTGGTAATATTAATATTTATCAGAGAATTATATTTAGTGGTGCATTAATTGTTGTTATACTAACAATCGGTTCATTACTCACAGGTGTAAACCAAATTTATAAATCTCTAGAAATTTCTGAAAAACATCCCATTAAAAGTTATATTCAAATTCTAAAACTTTTCATTTATGTAGTTGGTGGATTGGCTTCTGTTGCAATATTAATGGGAAAATCCCCAATGGTATTGATAAGTGGTTTGGGTGCAATGACAGCAGTTCTGTTATTAATTTTTAGGGATACTATCTTATCTTTTGTTGCAAGTTTACAAATTACTTCAAATGATTTATTAAAAGTCGGAGATTGGATTGAAGTTCCTTCATTTGGTGCCGATGGTGATGTGATTGATATTGCATTGCACACAGTAAAAGTTCAGAATTGGGATAAGACTTTTACAGTTATACCTACTCATAAGTTAATTGATAATTCTTTTAAAAATTGGCGAGGGATGAGCCAAAGTGGCGGACGAAGAATTAAACGCTCTATTTTTTTAGATATGACAAGTGTTAAATTTTGCTCTGAAAATGAAATTTTTAATTATAAAGAATTTTCTGTCCTAAAAAATTATATTGAATCCAAAAATATTGAGTTAAATGACTATAATATTCAACAAGAGACAAATTTAGACTTTTTAGTTAATGGGCGAAGAATGACAAATATTGGTACTTTCAGGGCTTATGTTGAGGCATATCTTCATTCACATCCAAAAATTCATGATGAAATGACATTATTAGTTCGTCAATTAAAGCCTACA